>JGI12048J13642_11211931_pt1 | contig 69150 bp, 50 predicted proteins | sample ElkSlonscriptome_16_FD_13642 | JGI IMG/M metagenome (IMG submission 13642)
GGCGGGGGCGGGCGGGGCGGGTGCGGCGGCGGTGAACTTCACGCTGGACCCGGCGCAGTCGACGGTGAGCACGACGCTGGAGATTTCGGGCGTGGGCGATTCGGACGCCTCGCCGCTGTCGGGGTTCGTCGAATTGGATCTGGACGCGCCCGCGGCGCCGTCGGCGGCGTCGCTGATCGATTTCTCGATCGCGGCCGACGAGACGATCAACTACAACCTGTCGCTGGGCTTTCTCGGTGGTCTGACGGCGTCGATCAGCGACTTGCTGGTGTTCTATGACGGGCTGGCGCCGCTGGGGCCGGTGGCGGTGACGGGCGGGGCGGCGACGTTCACTAACGTGCCCGCGTTGCAGAGCGGAGCAGGCGAGTACGACGCGACGGGGTTGGTGTGCTCGACGCTGCAGGGGTCGAACCTGCCGTGCAGCGACACGTTCAACCTCGCGGACGAGGGGCAGACGATCATCCCGGAGATCGCGGGCGTGATTTCGTTGGCGGACCCGCAGACGCTGCGGCTGGACGTGGCTCTGTCGTTCTCGACGGAGTTGGACCCTGACAGCCCGGGTCTGGGGACGTTCACGTTCACGGTGGACGCGGTGGCGTTCGCGGCGTTGCCGGCCGAACCGTGTGCGGGCGACGCGACGGGCGACGGGCTGGTGAATGCGGACGATTTGTTGGCGGTGCTGGGCGCGTTCGGGACGGCGACGAGCGGCGGCGCTGCGGCCGGCGACCTGACGGGGGATGGCTTGGTGAACGCGGACGACCTGTTGGCGGTGCTGGGGGCCTTCGGAACGGCGTGCCCCTGAACGAGAGGGGCGAGCTCGCCGCGCGCCGGCGGGGCGCCCCATGGCGTCGAACGACATACCGCGCCGCCCGGCGAGAGAGTCGTCGGGCGGCGTTGGTTTTCGCACGGGGTGGCGGGGGCGACGCTGCCCGCGGCGAGCGACGCCGGAGCGGCGGGCGTGGCGAATATACTCGGTGAGCCCGCGCGTTCGCGGGCGCGTACACGTTGAAGCGAGGACGTCGAGATGGACTATCGGTGCGGTCGGACGTGGAGCGGGACGCTGGCGGGGCTGGCGGGACTCGCGGTGTGTGCGGCTGCGAGCGGTCAGGCGACGATACGCGGCGAGAGGCCCGAACGTGTGGTGATCGACGGCGTGTTCGAGGAGTGGATCGGTACGGGGGCGGCGATCAACGATCCGTTGGGCGACGCGGACGGGGCGTTCGACCTCGGTGAGGTGAAGCTGGCGTCGGCTGGGGGCAAGCTCTTCGTGCTGTTCGAAACGAACGCGCCGGAGCACAACTTGCAGAGCGGTCGGCCGCAGGACGGCTCGGTGGTGCTGACGGTGGTGGACGAAGAGGGCGACGAGTTGACGGTGGACACGCGGGCGAAGCGTGTGACGCTGGTGCGCGACGGTTCGGCGCAGGCGGGCAACTGGACGCTGGCCGGGTATACAGCGTTGCCGACGTTCGCCGCCGAGCGGTACGAGATGGTGGTGGACTTGGCGCCGCTGGACGTCGAAGACGGCGACGTGGTTCGGGTCTCGTTCTCGGGTTCGGACGCGACGGCCACGGTACGGACGCGGGTGCGGATGGCCGAGCCGGAGGAGGTGGTGACGCCCGCGGATCGGGCGGTGGGGACGGACCATCGGCTGTTCGTGTTGAACACGCTTCGGAACGGGCTGACGAACCCGGGCCGTGCGCCGATCATCGGTCGGAAGCTGCGTGCGGCGCAGCCGGACGTGTTGTTGCTGCAAGAGGAGTGGCAGACGTCGCCCGGTGCGGCGAAGGCGGCGTTGGATGTGCTGTATCCGTTGGAGGGGGGCGGGTCGTGGAACGTGGTGAAGAACGACGGTTGCTTCGTGGCGTCGCCGCTGCCGCTGATCGAGTTGCCGACGAGCAACAACCGGTATGCGGCGGCGATCGTGGCGCCGGTGGACGAGCCGCACCGTGCGTTCGTTGCGGTGTCGGTGCATTTCAAGTGCTGCGGTTCTGCGGGCTCGAACGAGGACGTGCAGCGTGTGGAGCAAGCGCGAGAGATCGCGACGCTGATCGCGGCGCTGCGTGCTGCGGGGGACGACAGTCCGGTGGCGGAGTATCGTGATGCGCCGGTGGTCGTGGGGGGCGACTGGAATCTGGTGGGTTCGCGGGCGCCGTTGGACGTGTTGACGTCTCCGGACGGCGCCGACCTTGAGCCGGTGCAACTGCTCGATCTGGTGAACCGCTCGGCGGTGACATGGGTGAACGAGAGCAGCGACTTCAGCCCGGGTCGGTTGGACCTGGTGGCGGTGAGCGACGACGCGACGCCGCTGAAGTCGTTCGTGCTGAATACGCGGACGCTGCCGGCGGAAGCTGCGGCGGACCTTGGTCTGGAAGGCGACGACAGCCGGCGGGCGTCGGACCACCTGCCGCTGGTGATTGACGTCGCGCTGACGCGTGGCAAGATCGCGAGCGAGGGCGGTGAGGGCGGCGACGGGCCGGCGCCGAGTTCGACGAACTGAGCGCGGCATGATCGAGGGCGGCGACGAGATCAGTGACGGCGTGCAGCGGAGCGCGGTTGCGGAAGCGGCGGCGTTGTTGCGTGACGCGGTGACGCGGGGCGGGAGCGTGTGCGTCGTGACGGGGGCCGGGGTGTCGGCGGAGTCGGGCGTGCCGACGTTTCGCGGCGGTTCGGATTCGGACGCTGATGACGACGAGGCGGCGCTGTGGTCGCGGTATGACCCGATGGAGCTGGCGTCGCCGGAGGGTTTCCGGGCGGACCCGGCGACGGTGACGCGGTGGTACGCGTGGCGCCGGAGGTTGGTGCAGCGGTGCGAGCCGAACGAGGGTCATGCGGCGCTGGCGGAGCTGGAGCGGCGTGTCGTCGACGGCGGCGGTCGGTTTACGCTTGCGACGCAAAACGTGGATCGGCTGCATCAACGGGCGGGCTCGGGCGCGGGCGGAGGGGACGTGCTCGAGTTGCACGGCACGCTGATGGAATGGCGCTCGGCGGCGCGGCGTTCGTCCGATGAACCCGGTGCGGGCGACGGAGCCGAGACGTTCCGGGGCGAGGAACTCAACGCACTTCTCGCAGAAGGTGCGGCGTTTCCGCCTGTGAGTCCGCGGGACGGATCGGCGTTGCGGCCCTGTGTGGTTTGGTTCGGCGAGTCGTTGCCGAGCGGTGTGTTCGAGCGGGCGATGCGGGCGGCGTCGTCGTGCGACGTGTTCCTCAGCGTGGGCACCTCAGCGGTCGTGTACCCGGCGGCTGGGCTGCTTGGTCTGGCGCAGCAGGCGAAGGCGCGAACGATCGAGGTGAACCTCGGCGCGACGCCGGCGAGCGACGCGGTGGACGTGGCGCTGGTGGGCAAGAGCGGCGAGGTGCTGCCGCGGTTGCTGGCCGGGCTGCACGCGGAAGAGACGTAAGCCGCGGGTCTTCGGCGGTTGAGCGATCAGGCGTCGGCGAGCGGCGGACCGTCGCCAAAGGCGGCTTCGCTGAGCGTGATGTGCTCTTCGAAGGCTTGCTTGTCGTTGCGCAGCTTCGACCAGAAGAGCAGCCAGAGCAGCAGCGTTCCGCCGGCGCCCGAGCCGGCGACGATGGCGAACAGTTGCAGCCTGTCGTCTTGCACGGGTTCGCCGGAGACGGAAACGGGAACGGCGAAACCGGTGGAGACGGTCCCGCTGCGGGCGTCGTTGGCGTAGCGGCTCATGGTGGTGGTGAAGGTTTCGAGGATGCGCTCGGTGCGGCCCTGGCCTTGGCCGCGGAGGTTGACGGAAAGCGAGCCGTCTGCTGCGGAAGAGACGTCCATGTGCTCGGCGATGAGGGCGCGGACGTCGGAAGCGGCGCCGTACTCGGCGAAGCCGCGGGCCTTGAGGCGTTCGGCGATCTTGCCGGCGAGCTGCGGGTCTTGGAGCAGGGCTTCGTGGAACGATTGCCATGAGGCGCGCTGCTGAGCGGTGAGGTCGTCGGCGGCGCCGGGGTTGGCGGCGAGTTCGGCGGAGGCGAGATACCAGGGCTGCTGAATCTTGCCGGCGACGAACCATGACGCGGAGGCGACGGCGGCGATCGCGACCATGAGTGAAGCGACGACGACCGAGGCGCGGCCGCGCGCCGACGCGGCGCGAGCTCGCTTCACGAGCGTCTGCGTCTGTCGCGTCTGTTCTTCGAGGGCTTGCTGATCGTGGTGCAGTTTCTCGGAGGCTTTGGTGATCTCTTCCCGCTGCGCGGCGATGCGGGCGTTGATCGAGGCCTGGAGCTCTTGGAGCTGCGTCCTGGCCTCGTCCGCGTCGCTGCGTGCCTGGGCGAGCTCGGCTTCGAGGTCAGCGGAGCGTTCGGCCGCGTGCGGCTCTGCCGATGAATCGGTCGCGTTCGCGGCGTCGGCGAGTCGGGCGTTGGCGGCGTCGAGACGGGCCTTGAGCAGTTTCAGCGCGGTGTCGCGTTTGGCGATGCCGGCGTTCGTCGATTCGAGCTTGGCCTTGAGTTCGGCGAGTTCGGCTGCGGCGTCGGAGGACGCGGCGGCCGGGGGGACTGCGGCGTGGTCCTCGGAAGCCGCTTCGAGCGCGGCGGTCGCGTCGTCGCGCTCCCGCTCGAGCCGCTCGACGTCGCGACGCATCTCATCCTGAGCTTCGGCGGCTTCGGTCGCGCGGCGGCGCTCGTCGGCGAGTTCGCCTTCCAGACGCTCGACCTGGGCGGCGGTCTCGGCCAGACGCTGTGCATCGGCGGCCTGGGTTCGCTCGGCGTCGCTCGACGACGCTTTCGTCTCGGCGGCGTCGCGTTCGGCGGCTTCACAGCGCGCGGTCAGTTCGTCGTTCGCACGCGTCAGTTCGTCGAGCTTGGCGTTCGTTTCGTCGAAGGATTCGGACCGCGCGTTCGACTCGGCGAGTTCGGCCCGGCTTCGCTCGGCCGCTTCGCGGAGCTCGTCGATGGTTTCGCGGGCTTCGTCGAGCGCGGTCTGGCGTTCGTCGGCGGCGCCGCGGAGGCTTTCATTGGCGAGCGCGAGTTCTTTGATCTTGGTGCGGGCTTCGTCGAGGCGTCGTCGGCCGTCGTCGGCGTCGCCCTGCTGGGCTTCGAAGTCGGCGAGGCGAGCATCGAGATCGTTCCGGGCCCGCTCGAGTTCGCTGCGCTCGCGCTCGACGGTCGCACGCTCTTCGGCGATCTTCGCTTCGTCGGCCTGGACTTGCTCCCTCGCCTCATCGAGCGTGCGCCGTTCACCGGCGATCGACTCGCGCTCGCGCTCGAGCGACGCCCGTTCGTCGCTGATGGCGGTTCGTTCGTCGTCCAACGCCGCGCGATCGGCGTCGAGCTGCTGACGTTCTTCGGCGATCGCGGCGCGATCGGCGTCGAGCGATTCGCGTTCGGCGACGGTTTCGTCGCGAAGGCGCTGCGCGGCCTCCCGATCGCGCTCGGCGTCGGCGCGGAGTTCGGCGAGCTCGGCATCCGCTTCGGTGCGGCGCGTCTCGATCTCGGCGTCGGCGTCGGCGAGCTTCCGCTGCGCTTCGGCTTCCGCCTGTTCGATTCGGCGGTCCGTTTCGGCGGCGCGTTCGTCGAGTTCGCGTACGCGGTTCTCGAGTTCGGCGCCGCGCGTGTCGAGTTCGTGCTCACGCTCACCGAGTCGCCCCGTGCGTTCATCGAGTTCGGCGGCGCGCTCGTCGAGCGCGGCTTGCCGATCGGCGGTTTCGCGTTCGCGGGTTTCCGCTTGCTCCATCAGGCGCTCGACGGTCGCTTGGTTCTCGCGCGTCTGTGCCTCGGCGGTCTTGACTTTCAGTCGGCGCTTCTCGACGCGTTCGGCGAACGCGTCGAGCTTTTCGGCCCGCTGGGCGGCTTTGGCTTCGTTCGCCTTCACGGCGACCTCGCGCAGCTCGAGGTCGCGGAACAGCGTCTCGCGTTCCTCTTTCATTTTGCGGACGGATTCCAGTTGCTCTTCGATGTGGGCGAGCAGGCCGATGATTTTGTCGCCGCCGGCGGCGTCGCGTTCGGCGTCGACGATCTCGGGCGCGGGCTCCGGGCGAGCGGGACCCGCCGCGGGGTCGAGACGTTTGTCACGGTCGGGGTCGACACGGTGCTGATCGAGCCCCTGCATGGCGAAGGCGGACTCGGAGAGTGCGTCCATGCCGGCAGCCGACTCGGTGAGCGCGGCGAGGCCGACGGCGGACTCGGAGAGGGCTCGTTCGGCGGCGTCGAGCCCTTCGTGCGACGACGACTCGGCTTCGCGCTCGTCGGCGGGCTTGGCTTCCTCGCGAAGGTCGACATCGTCGGCGTCGGTCGCGGCGGCGGTCGGCTTCGGGAAAGCGTGGGCGTGTCCGGCGTGTCCGGCCGGTTTGGTGGACTCGACGCTGCGCACCGCGCCCATCGGTCCGAGGTTCGAGCCGTCCGCGTGAGGCGCGGAGGTCGGCGGGTTCGTCGTCGGCGTGGGCGCGGGAGCGGGGGTGGGCGGTAAGTTCAGCGATCGCTCGGCGTCGGCGCCGAAGCCCGGCTCGTGGCCGTGGGCGGCGATGGAATCGCCGATGCTGGGTCCGCTTGGCGACGGCTGTTCGTGTCGGGGTGGAACGCCGGGGGCGGCGAGCGGCTCGCGGCGCGCGGCGTGCGAACCCTCGCTGTGAGGCGAGCGGCGGTCGGGCGGCGGGCCGTCGGGATGGGCGTGGTCGAGGCGTTCGTCATGCTTGCTCGTCGACGACTTCTTCTTGCCGAACATGGGCGACTCCGTTTCGACCGCGGGACCGTCGTGGGCGTGGCGCACCGCCCGCGCGTGGCGGGACGGGCGGCCCCGGTATGAATCGGCGGGCGCGGACGACGGCTGGACGAGGGTCGGCCCGGTTCGCCCAAGCGGCGCAGACGGGCGGCGTCGCGACCGTCGCAGCCGATCCGACCGTCGCGGGGGCGGCGGGTGGGCCGGTTTTCGGACGTCGGCCGCGTTCGCTGCGCGAACTTTCAGAAACAATTGAAACCGAGTGCTATACTCGCGACATCGGTAACTCGCTGCGGAGTGCGTCGGCCGGGGCGTTCAACGCCGGTTGGCGCTCGCGACGTAGGACGACAGCCGAGCGACATCGGAGCCCCGCGCTCGCCTGAATGCTGCCTCCACGAATTCACCTCCCGCCCGCCTGACGACTTCATTGAGCATGAGTACGACCAGCACCCAAACCGTTTCTCCGTCATCGACCAGCGGAGCAGATGCGTCCCGGCGGCGGTCGTCGTCGGGCGAACACGCCCGTCGCGCTGCGGCGGCCGGGGCGCCGTCGCCGTTCGCCGAAGCGGCGCTGCACGCCGATCCGTTGGACGTCGAGCCGGTGTCGCGCGTGGCGCCGCTTAGCGTCGATCCGCGGCTGGAGGCGATCCGCGAGAAGGTCGAACGCGGCGAGCGTCTCACCATTGAAGACGGCGACGTGCTGTTCACCACGCCGGACATCTGGACGGTGTGCGAACTCGCGGACGTCGCACGGCGCAAGCTGACGCCGCGGGCGGGGTTCTACAACGTGAACCGCCATCTGAACTACTCGAACGTCTGCGCGTTGTCGTGCAAGTTCTGCGAGTTTTACCGCAAGAAGGATCAGCCCGGCGCGTACACGCGCGACATGGAGTACATCCGCGAAGAGGCGCGGAAAGGCATCGCTGCGGGCGCGACCGAGATGCACATCGTCGGCGGTTTGCACCCGTACTTGCCCTGGTCGTACTACCCCGAGATGCTCGCGACTTTGAAGGACGAGGTCGCGCAAAGCGATCCGCAGCGCGGCGAGCCGAACCACGAGGGGCTGCACCTCAAGGCGTTCACGGCGGTGGAGGTGGTCCACCTCGCGAAGATCGCCAAGCGATACAAAGCGAAAGACCGCACGGCCGGCATCCGATCGGTGCTCGCGGAACTCAAAGAGGCGGGGCTGGGCTCGTTGCCGGGCGGCGGGGCCGAAGTGTTCGACGACCGCGTCCATGACGAGACGCACAAGGGCAAGATCCGGTCCGACGTCTGGCTCGACGTGCACCGCGTGGCGCACGAACTCGGGCTCAACTCGAACGCGACGATTCTCTACGGGCACATCGAGCAGCGACGCGAACGGCTTGTGCATATGGAGATGTTGCGCACGGCGCAAGACGATGCGTTGGCGCGGATCGGCTACGGTCGCGCGGCCGACGGGTCGGTCAACCTCTTCAACGAGCGCAACCCTTCGCCCGAGAAGCTGCGGTCGCAGGGCAAGATCACCCCGGCGGACGGCGGCTACTTCCAGACGCTGATCCCGCTGCCCTTCTTCCCCGACGGTTCGGAGCTGGAGCATTTGCCGGGTCCCACGGGCTTGGAGAATTTCCGCACGCTGGCGGTCGCGCGTCTCATGCTGGACAACTTCCCGCACATCAAGGCGTTCTGGATCATGCAGACGCTGAAGCTGGCGCAGTTGATGTTGCAGGCCGGGGCCGACGACATCGACGGAACGGTGGTCTGGTACGACATTACGAAGGTGGGCGGCGCCAGCACGCATCAGGAAACCACGTCGTGGGACCTTCGCAAGGCGATCGCCGAGGCCGGCTTCGAGCCGACCGAACGCGACACGCTTTACCGGGCGGTGAAACGTGAGGGGACGAAGTGGTGGGCGGAGGGGTGAGCGCGCTCGCGACTGGTTCCCCCGTCCGCTCAGCCGCATCACCGACCTCCGGCGTCCCGACGCCGATCAAACAACGCCGCATTGACCGTATGACCCAGCTCTGGGCGCGCGCGACCGGTCGGAGGATCGATGAATCGGCGCACCCTTGGCTCGACGGACCGAATGCGGACGGCCGCGGCGTCGGCGAGCGTTTCTTCGAGCGATGGGCCGCCGAACACGACCGCGTCGTCCGCGAACCCGACGACGCCGGCCTCATAGCCGACCTCGAACAGCTCCGCTCGCCTGCGTTCGACCCGGATCGGGTCCACCCCAACGTCCGTGACTTTTACGAACGGTCCGCTCGCTACGCTCTCGACGCGTGGTCGGAATGGAATCCGTTGCTGAAGCCTGCGGCGGCGGCGGTTCGCGCTTTATTCGGCGCGCGATTGCAGCAGCTCAACGTGCCGCTCCGCCCGCTCGAAACCGCCGACGGCATGACCAGCCGCGTCGCGCTCGTCTCCAGGCTGGACAGCGACGGGCCCGAATTCGCCGCGTGGACGCGGACGTTCGAATCCTCCGGCATGACTATCTACGCCGGCGCGTATTCGACGTGTATGCCGCCGAACGCGGGCGGCCCGTGCGTCCGCGTCGTCTTTCCGCTTCCCAACGGCCGCGCCGTCGTCATCCTCGAGCCGCACAATGAGCCCGGCGGGGCCGTCGCTCTTCGCTCCCGCGGCGCCGCGTTCGGCGACCCCGGCTTCTACTTCGTCACCTACAACGGCCGGGGCAAGAGCTTCGCGCGCTACGTTCCTGAGATGACCGAATCCATCGTCGTCACCCGCCGCGACGACGGCCGCGTCTTCGGCGACCATGACATCCGCTTCTACCGCAGGAGCCTCGCCACCATCCGATACCGCCTCACGCCTCGGCAAGCGGACTCTCAGCAACCATCTCGCGATCGCTGAACCGCGTTGCAGATTCACGGCCGAGGCGCGGGAGCGATTCGACCCGGTGTGCCGGGCGGGCGAAGCGTCTGACGGCGGAGCGGCGGGGATCGAGCCGATGCGGGTCCTTGCGGCTCGAAGGGCTGTTGGAGGCCGTGCTGGGATCGCTGCCGGAGATCGTGTGAAAGGTGTCTGTCCGGGTGAGAGTCGAGTGGGCGTGCATTGACGGGTGTGCTGTGGGTCGGTATTCTTCGCGGTTCGCTTTGGGAAGCGAGGTCTTCCTGCGCGGTCCGTGCTTGCGTTCTTGCCCTGTTGTGGTGAGGGGTGCCGGGGCGGGCCGCTGTCGATCGAGAGTCATTCTGTACGCCGCTGCCTGAGGCAGTTTGAGGACACCGCCATGCACCCGACTCATCGCACGAGCCCCGGCCGGACCCGTCGCCGTCGTAGCCATCTCGCCATCGAGGGGGAGCCGACGACCTATTGCCCGGCGAGCGGCGAGCCGAAGCGGCACCACCGCGCGTGCAAAGAGTCGGGCTATGTGCGGCCGGGTCTGACGATCCGCGTGCCCAAACTCGGCATTGGCGTCGACCGCTAAAGCGACCGTCGGGGCGGGCTTGGCTTCGTGGGCGGTCGGGGGGGGCGGTCGGGGCGGGCGTTGAGCTTTTGCGGTCCTCGATGTTGGGCGAGGGACAGGGCGCGAATTGCGGCCGGGCGTCGCGGGCGAAAGCGTCGGTCGCGGCTTCGTCAAGGCGGCTTGGCGAACGCGCAGAGTCGCTGCACAGCGAGGCGTGGTGGTGCAGGGGCCGCGAGCGGATGAACCGGCGTCGGACGGTCCGGCGGCGAGCGGGAGGGCGTGTCGGATCGGGTGCGGAGATTGACAGCGATGCGTATCGGCATTGACGCCATGGGGGGCGACCACGGGCCCGACGAGATCGTGCGCGGCGCAATCGCTTCGCTCGAATTGCTCGACGAGCAAGACCGGCTGGTGCTCGTCGGTCGAGAGCGTGACGTCACGGAAATTCTCGACGAGATGGGCGCCAGCGACGGTCGGATCGAGATTCATCACGCGGCCGAAGAGATCGGGATGCACGAGTCGCCGGTCGAGTCGGTGCGTGAGAAGCCCAATTCATCATTGGTCGAACTGGTGCGTCTGGGCTCGGCGAAGAAGGTCAGCGACCCGCTGGACATCGTGATCTCGGCGGGCAATACCGGGGCGTGCGTCTCGGCGGCGACGATGAACATGCGACGTCTGCCGGGCGTTCACCGCCCTGGCATCGCCTGCGCGTTGCCGACGGTTCACGGTCCGGTGGTGCTGTGCGACGTGGGGGCGAACCCCGAGCCCCGCGACACGCATCTGGCGCAGTACGCGGTGATGGCCGAGACGTACGCGCGGAAGGTGCTGGGCGTGGAGGCGCCGCGGGTGGCGCAGGTCAACATCGGCTCGGAGGAGGCGAAGGGGACGGGGATGATCAAGCGGGTGCGGGCGATGCTGCACGACATCGACGACCTGAACTACACGGGCTACGTCGAGGGACGCGAGATCTTCGACCGGGCGGCGGACGTGGTCGTCACGGACGGGTTCGTGGGCAACACGATGCTCAAGCTGGCGGAGGGGCTGGCGAAGTCGCTGTTCAAGGCGATCGCGCAAGAGGTGTTCGAGGCGGACATCGAATTGGCGATGAAGCTCGAGCCGGTGATGAAGGGCTTCATGAAGCGCAACGATTATCACGAGTACGGCGGGGCGCCGCTGCTCGGGGTGAACGGGGCGTGCATGATCTGCCACGGCTCGTCGGAGGCGCGGACGATCAAGGCGGCGGTCCGGGCGGCGCGGGAGTACGTCAAGGCGGACGTGAACCACGCGATCGTCGAGCGTGTGGCGGCGATCGATGAAGCCGCGGCTCGCGACGACGCGGCGATGGCGTAAACCTCGCTGCGTGCCGACGACGCCGATCCGCATCGCCATATGAACAACAACGGCACGCGCCACGATGGCGAGCTTGGCGGCGGAGCGTTCGGCTTAGGCGTCGGGCGCCGCGGTGGGCACAACCTCGACTTCGATATGGAAGTGGTCCGGCTCGGCGAAGCGGCCGGGCTCGGGCGGCTGATACACGCCGAGGGTGTGTCGGAACGCGCTGTACGGCAGCAGGGCCTCGATGGTCAGCGAGCCGTCGGGCAGCAGGCGAGCCGAGGCGCGGCCGTGGGTGCGCTCGGGCGGGGTCGGCGCGGTGAGCGTGTTTGGTCGGGAGAGCGGAAAAGCGGTGGGGAGGAGGAAGCCGAGCCTGGCGCCGCGTTCATCGATGAGTTTCGAGGAGAGGTCGTCGGCGGGGTTGGCGGTGAGGTAGACGTCGGCGAGTTCGCGTGGGGCGCCGCAGCTTTCGAGGGCGGCGGCGCCGTACTTGAGATGCGCGAGGATCGACCGCGGGGCGGCGTCCACGGCTTGATTGAAGCGCACGCCGCTGAGGGTGAGTTTGAGTTTGCCGCCCGGCGCGACGTCGGGGAGGAGCAGTTGGCCGGGGTCGAGTTTGTAGAAGCCGACGCGGACGATGAGCCCGGCGGGGTCGCCCGCGCCTTTGTCGAGGCGGGTGCCGCCGAGGCCGACGTAGGCGTCGAGATTCGGGGCGAAGTCGGTGCGGACGTTGGGGGCGGTGTAGTCGAAGTCGTCGGAAACCGAGCGCCACCCACTATTGGTCTGCCAGGCGAGGGTGAGCGTGGGGCGGGTGTCGGTGCTGGCGAGGAGCATGCCCGTCGCCGCCGTTGCGTCGGTAGTCGGACGCGATCGGTCCGAGAAAACCAGGGTCTGCGGCGGCGTTCCCCCTGCAATCGGGGCGTCGTCCGATGAGGAGCGCGTCGAGCCCAACGCGAAGGCGAGGGCCGCAAGGGCGAGGAGCAGGAGGACGGCGGCGGCGCGAAAGGCGGGGGTCATGGCTGTTCCTGGGTCGATTGCGGTGTAGTGTGCGGTGGAGAAGTGCAGGGTACCGCTGCGGCGGGGCCCGGGTTCGACGAGCCGACGTGAGGTGCGCGGCCGCGTCGAGCGGTGCGGAAACTGCTGAGGGAGTCGATGAGGATGTCGAACGTTGCTGGGCGTGATCGTCGTTTGCTGTTGAAGCGATTCGGCTGGGCCGTGGCGGGAGCCGCGGCGATGGGGGCGGCGGCGACGGCGCTGGCCCACGAGGAGGACTGGCGGAAGCTCGCCGACCGCGAGACGCCGGTGAAGGGCGAGACCTGGCGCCTCGGCGACGGCGGCGAGCGCTCGTCGCAGTTCGACGCCCAGGGGATCACGCTCTTGAGCCAGGTGCCGACGAACCAGATCGGCACGGGCGGCAGCGGCTCGGACTGCTGGGGCTACGTCTCGCCCAGCGGACGCGAGTACGCCCTGATGACCGTCGAGACCGGCCTCGGAGTGATCGAAGTCACCGACCCGACCAACCCCGTGGTCGTCGGCTTCATCGGCTCGGCGAACTCGATCTGGCACGACGTCAAAGTCCTCGGCGAATACGCCTACAAGGTCAACGAGTCCGGCAACGGCATCCAGGTGATCGACCTGCGCGACGTCGACAACGGCAACGTCTCGCTGATCGCCAACGTCCGCCAGGGCGGCCACACGACCACGCACAACATCATCGCCAACCCTGACACGGGCTACCTGTACTTGGCCGGCGCCAACGTCGCGAATGGCGGGCTGATCGCGGTGAGCACCGCGAACCCGCAGAGCCCTTCCTTCGCCGGCTCGTGGAATAACCGGTACGTGCACGACGCGCAGGTAGTGACCATGCAGGTCGGCGCGTACGCGGGACGGGAGATCGCGTTCTGTTTCAACGGCGGAGCCGGCGTCGAGATAATCGACGTGACCGACAAGTCGAACATGGTCAAGATCGGCGGCTCGAGCTACCCGCAGATTCAGTATTGCCACCAAGGCTGGCTGAGCGAGGATCAGCAGTATCTGTACGTGAACGACGAGCTCGACGAGGGCGTCACGGTTTCGCAGACGACGACGCGTGTTTTCCGGATCCACGATCCGAATTGGACAGGCGCCCCGGGTTCGGCGCCAAGCCCGGCCAACCCGGTCTTCGTCGGCACCTTCACCTCGGGCAGGGCGGCGATCGACCACAACCTCTACACGCGCGACGGCGTCATCTTTCAGGCGAATTACCGCTCGGGTTTGCGCGTGTTCGACGCGACCGCGGACGGCGCCAACCCGACGCAGATCGCTTTCTTCGACACCTACCCCGGAAGCGACTCGGCGAACTTCAACGGCGCCTGGAACGTCTACCCCTACCTGCCGTCGCGGACGGTGCTGGTCAGCGACATCGAGCGAGGCCTGTTCGTGCTGCGTCTGGATGTCGGGCCGACCGCGCAGGCGGTGGGTTTCGATTTCGAGCAGGCGCCGGGCGGGCAGGTCGGGCCCAACGAAGCGGTGACGGTGCGGGTTCGCGTCGACGAGAACAACGTGACGCCCGACGCGGCCGGCTACCGATTGCGGACCGTCGTGAACGGCGACGCGCTCGGCGAAACGGCGATGACCCAGGTCGCGGGGCAGAGCGATCTCTACGAAGCGACAGTGGGCGGCTTCGCGTGTTTCGACCGCGTCGAACTCACCGTCGCGGTGGACACGCAGGAAGGCCTCGCGTTCGAGAGCGCGGCCGTGGCGTTCGACGTGATCCAGAGCGTCGAGCAGATCGCCGACGCCGAGCAGGAAACGACCGAGTGGACGACCGGCGGCTCGGCGACCGCCGGCGGTTGGCAATTCGGCACGCCCGTCGCTGCGGGCCGAGGCGATCCGCCCAGCGACGCCGATGGCACCGGCGGCGCCTGGCTCACCCAGAACGATCTCGGCCCCAGCGGCGACGGCAACTCCGACATCGATAACGGCGAAGTCTCCCTGGTCACCAAGACCTACGACCTCGCCGGCGGCGGCTGGGTCACGTACCGGTGGTGGCTCAACGACGTGTCAGGCGGCACGCTCTCGCCCGAGGACTATCTCTCGGTCGAGGTGCGCGTGGACGGCGGCATCTGGCGCACGGCCCGCGAATACACGACTGCGGGCGCGACCTGGCGCGACGACCAGATCAGCTTCGGCGCGGGCGAGGAGTTTGAGGCCGGGCAGGTGCAGCTGCGCTTCGCGGCTGCGGACTTCGGCTCGCAGGGCGTGGTCGAAGCGGGCCTCGACGCCTTCTTCGTGCAACGCGGCGTGTGCGACGCGCCGGCGTGTCCGGCCGACCTCACGGGCGACTCGCTCGTCAACGCCGACGACCTGCTCGTCGTGCTCGGTTCGTTCGGCGTGGACGGGGGCGGCGACGCGACCGGTGACGGTTTCACCGACGCCGACGACTTGCTCGTGGTCCTCGGCGGTTTCGGGCAGAGCTGCCCGTAAGCGGACATAGTCCGTCGAAGAAAGAAGCATTGACGCGGCCGGGATGTGCACGCACGCCTCCCGGCCGCGCTGCGTTTGCGAGGCGGTCGTCGTCGATCGCCCTGAGTGGCATCAGCGATCCGGCGGTGGTCGATCTTGACGCGCGGCGTTCGCGTGCAAGACCCCTCACGGCAGCAGGCGGTAGTCGCCCCCGACTCGTGGGATCAGCACCAGCACGGCCTTCATCTCGCGGCCCGCGGCGTCCTCGGCGTTGAGCATGGCGGCGCCGACCGAGACGGTCGGCTCGCGGCGAGGACCAAAGATCGCGGCGCCGGCGTCGCGACGCGGGCCGAACTCTTCGAGCGGCGCGTCGAACACGTCGTCGAGTGCGGCGAAATCCCCGTCGGCGTCTTCCGGACTCGGCGTCGCGTCCGCAGGTCCGCCGGCGCCGACATCGGAACGCGGCGATTCGAAGTCCGCGGCTTCGTCCGATTCATCGCCTCGAAGCCCAGCGTCATCCCGAGCCGGTGGTTCAATAGCCGAGTCGGGCCGTGACGACTCGCGCGCCAACGCCAGCCAGTCGGCGTCCGCGTCGCCTTCGACGACGACCAACGCGTGGGACGGCGGGAGCACGGCGGTCAGTGAAAGGCCGTCGAAGAAAAGGTCGCGTTCGTCCTGCACGACGAGCGAGCCGGCGGGTGTCGCCGTGCGGTCTTCGATCGCCTCGCGCAGGCTCGGTCGGCTTGGACGAGGTCGTTCGAGTTGGACGGCGAGTTCGACCCTGAGCGCGGCGTCGCCGTAGTCGAGCGGCGCCGACCAGCCCCGTCCGAGCAGGCGAAGCACGCCGGCCGGCAGACGCCGCTCGCGCCGACCGAACGCCACCGGTCGGCCTTCCCACACGCGGCGACCGCGGATCAACTCGGCCCATTCGACCGGCTCGCCGAGCCACGCCCGGTTCCAGTGCCGCGTCGGCGGCAGGCGTCGCTGCAACTCCGCGAGTCGGTCGATCGGCACCGCCAGCACGCGCAGCCCCTCGTCGCGCCACCGCGTCAGCGTGATCGGATCGATGGGGTTGAACCCCTCCGCGAACTCGGCGAGCGCCGCAGCCGTCGCCCGCTCGTCGGCCATCGCCAGCCACCAGTGCGCTTCCAGCCCTGGCTGACCGCCCGCGACGAGCGGGTCGTCGCCGGCGAGCCCGCTCTCGGGCGCGCCGAGTTCGGCGAGACCGATCCCGCTCTGGGTTGTCGCCGAGGCGACGGGGTCGCGGCGGTCGCCGAGGCGCGCCGCGTCGTCCGTCGGACCGGCGCAACCCGCGGCCGCAAGGCACGCCGCCATGATGGCCCCTGTCCCTGCGGCGAGCGCCGAGCGCAGCGGACCGGTCGGCGAAAGATCGCTCGGCGGCGTCGGCTGGATGAATACGGGGCGTCGCATGGCTGACCTCGAAGACCCCACCCAGTCACCGTAGGCCGCGAACGGCGAGGTCGGTTCGCCCGAGACGCCTTTTCCGCCGCGTCCGCCGTTCAATCAATAGATCTCGGACGGATCGAGCGCCGCGTCGTCGGCCGGCTCGAATTCGTTGATCCGGTCGATGAGTCGGCGGATGAGCCCGATGTTGTGCCGCGTGTGCGTGAACGCGATGCGGGGCAGGTCCATGAACTCGTCCTCGACTTCGTAGGGGCCGCGTTGGACGATCTGCCCGGTCGCGACCAGCGAAGAGAACTCCTCGTTGAGCCGCTCGACGTCGCCCGCGTGCAGCGGCTGGCGGATGCGGATGACCAAGTCGTCGCGCACGTATCGAGAAGAGTGATAGTTGCGATAGAAGCGGCAGACGTGCTCGACCGCTTCGTCCATGTTCCGGCAGATGGTGTACAGGTTCAGGTCTTCCGGGCTGATCATGCCCGTGTTCAAAAGCGAGCGCCGCACGTAGTTGTCCCAGTGCTTCCAGTAGTTGCCGCCCTCGTGCTCGCAGAGGACGATCGGGACCATCGCGCTTTTGCCGGTCTGGACGAGGGTGAGCGCTTCGAAGATTTCGTCTTGCGTGCCGAAGCCGCCGGGGAAGACGGCGACGGCTTCGCTTTGGCTGACGAACATCAGCTTGCGCGTGAAGAAGTAGCGGAAGTTGATGAGCTTCTCGTCGCCCGAGATCACGGTGTTGGCCGAGGTCTCGAAGGGCAATCGGATGGCGAGTCCGAACGACGACTCGGCGCCGGGGCCTTCGTGGCCGGCTTTCATGATGCCGTCGCCGGCGCCGGTGATGCACAGCCAACCCCGCTCGGCGATGCTGCGACTGAAATCCACGCACGCTCGGTAGTCCGGGTCGTCGGCGGGCGTTCGGGCCGAGCCGAAAATCGAGATCTTCGGCACGCCCGACCATCGGTTGAACACCAGATAGGCGTAGCGCAGTTCCTTGAACGCCGCGGACATCAGCTTGAGCTCGCCCGTGTCGCGCTGGTCGGTGATGAGCTTGAGCGCGGTCAGCATCTGCTCGCGGATCAGCCGGCCGTCGTAGGTGTCGGGGTCGCCCGAGCACTCGCGGATGAGGTCGTTGAGCTTCTCGACGAACTCCGGCTGATCGACCGCGCGGCTCTCGCGCGGCGGCTGCACCGCGGGGTACGCCTCCATGTCGATCGGGTCGGGCGTCGTCTGCGAAAGCCGCGAGGCGTTGAGGGCGCGATGATCCTCGTGATTCTGGGACATGGGCGGTCGGCGCTCCGGTGAGTGTCGGCTTGGATGAGGCCCCCCGGGCGGCCTACCGAGCGGAGCCGCGCGAACCGCACACGGTACTCAACCCAGGGCCACGGCGCCCTCCGGGCTCGACGCGGCGCCGCGCGGCCGCCCCACGACGCCCCTACGCGATCGGCCGGAGTGCGTCCCGGCCGGCCCAAGGCGCGACCGACGGCTCGACTCATCCGCCCCCGGCGCCCGACAACGGACGGGCGGGTTCCTCGATCGGCTCGCCCCGCAGGATCGAATCCACCAATTGCCGCGTCGCCGGGAACTGCTCGAACTCGACGTCCGGTTCGGCGATCGTGCCGCCCACGCGGGCCGTGACCACTTCGTTACGCAGCGTGTCGAGAATCTCTTCGAGCAACGTCCGGCGGCCGAGCATCGTCGCCGTGAAGCGCAGGTCGAGCGCGAGCTCGGGCCAGGTCACCGTTCCGGCGCCGACCACCGCGACCGTGTTCGGGCTGACCGCGTCCCGCGTCGCGAGACTCGCGGGCCGCTCCTGCTTCTCGTCGTGCTCGGTTTCCAAGGCCACGTCACGCAGGTGCAGCGTCTTGCCGCGGATGAACGCGTCCGCGTACGCGAACTCGATGGGCGAGGCGACCGGCGCGCGAAAGTTCGTGAGCTTGACCAACTCCACGACCCCCGGCAGTCGGAGAATCTCCGTCGCTTGCGAACCCGGCGCGGGTTTGACCCGGACTGTCGCCCGGCCCAGTCGAGAGTCCGCGTCGCCGACCACGCCTTCGAGCGTGAGGTCGCCCGTCAAGACGCCCCGGTCGATCAACCCGACCGGCGGCGCGTCGTCCGCCGCTCGCTGGGCTTCGGGGCTCAACCAAACGTTCAGCAGCTCGCCGAAGCGCACGTCCGCCGCGGTGGCGTTCAGCTCGAAGCGGCTCGCGGCGGGGCCCACGCCGGACGAGCGCGGTTCATCGCTGCGCATCGGCCGCACCGCCGCCGTCGCCGTCACCCGGCCTCCGTAGCACGACGCCGTCAGCAGCGGCACCAGCGCCGAACCCGCTCGAGCGCCGTTTTTCACCAGCGCCGTCGCGGCCGTCATCTCGACGCCTTGCAGCAGACTCGCTTCGTTCGCCGTGAGCGCGATCGACCAGGAACCGGCGCCGGGCTCTTCGCCGCTCCGCAACGCCGTCGGCGCCGACGCGTCGACCCGCGCCATGCCGCCCCGCACCGTCACCTCGGTGCCCAAAAGCAGTTCCGCCCGCTCGAACGCCACGTCGCCCGAGAACGACGAGTAAACGGCCTTCGGCTCGCCGACGCTATTGCTCGGCGCCGTCGCCAGCGACAGCTGCGCCCCGTCGACGCGCAGCCTTCCGCCGAACTCAAGCTCGAGCGCCTCGACCGCGGGCTCCACCGCCGGCGGCAGCACCGCGAACATCGCCTCGGTCAAACCATCCACTTCACCCGACAGCCGGCCCTCGATGCCGACTCCCGCGCCCGGGAAGACGGGCAGTCGCCACTCGCCGACGAATCGACCGCGGACCGGTCCGTCCTCCGCCCGCAAGTCCACGCCGCCGCCCGTCGCACCGACTTCGATCTCGCCCGCCACGCTCGGCAAGATGATCTCCCGCCCGCGCTGCACCAGCGACAGATTGCTCGGCTGAAGCGTCGCCCGCGTCTCGGGCGGCCCGCCGCCGCCGTCCCACGACCGGAACACGCGCGCCTCGAACGCGCCGTCGAGACGGTTGCTCGTCATCCACTCGTGGGCGTCCGGACTGACGCTGGCGGCGATCGCGCGGGTCATCTCCGAAGCCAGCGAGCCGCCGAGCACGTTCACCGTCACGCCGCCCGCCGTCGCGTCGTCGAGCGGCACCGAGCCGCTGACGCGGATCTCGCCCGCCGGCTTGAACTCAAACGTCGCGGGCCCGCCGAAGCCGTCAAGCTGCGCCTCGCCCGGCACGATGACGACCTCGCCGGTCGGTTGATCGAACCGCGTGACGCCGCCCCACGCCTCGAAGCCGATCATCTCGGCGTCGAGCAGTTCGACGCGCCAGGCCTCGTCGGCGGGCTTTGCCGTGTCGAGCGTGACGACGGCATCGACGAGTCCGCGCGGTCGGAACTCTTGCCGAAGCTCTTCCAGCGCCGCCGCCCGCCGCGGGGCGACCGCCGCCAAATACGCCTCGACCGGCCGGGTCAGGTCCAGCCGCTGCGCTTCGAGTCGCGCCGCAAGCCGCGTCGGCGCGAGTTGAACGCCGGTTCCGGCTTCGCCGTCTTCTTGGTTGGGCAGTTCGGCGAACAGCTCGGCCCGCCACGGCGCGCCGCCGATCTCGCCCACCAACTCTTGCACCCGCAATTCGCCCGGCGTGACGTGGATATCCCCGCCCACGCGGTCCACTCGCGTCGCCCCGTCGCGCGGCTGGGCGATCACGTCCGCGAACGTCACCGCGATGTCGTACGACAGCTCGCCCCCCTCGGCCGTCTCGAGCCCTCGCGCCGCGGCGCCCTCCCGCCCCAGCACCAGCGCGCGCACGTCCACGGCGCCGTCGATACGCAAATCGGTCAACAGCCGCCTCACCGAGACGTCCGCGAACGCGCCCACCGTGTCTTCGAGCTCGGTCCGGTCGTGCGTCGCTCCGCCCGCGCCCTCGAACGCGCCTCGCTCGCCCGGCAGCGCTTGGATCAGATACCGATCAACAGGAACACCGTCGGCGGTCACGTCGATCGCCGGCTCGTACCCCTCGGCGTCCTCCTCGTAGGCGATCTCGCCGCTGATCTCGCCGCTGCCGCCGGTCAGCCCGCGAAGCCGCGGCGTGCGCACCAGCACGCGGCCCGGCTCGATCCGCAGCACCAGGTCGTGCGTCACCACCGGGTAAGGGAAGCGGTCGATCAGGAGCCCCGCCTCGGCAAGACGCATGTCCACCGTCGTCGCGTAATTCGTGTCGGCGCCTAACGGCCGGCGCACGTACACGTCCATGTCCGCAACGCCGCCGAGTTCGAAGACGGGCAGCGCCGCGAGATCGTCCAGCCGCGCGACTTCCCCCGCCAAGGCTTCCGCCGCTTCGCCGGCGGCGACCGCTCGTTCCAGCTCGACGCTCAGTTCCGCAAGCCGCGCTTCGCGCTCGGCCTTCATCGCGGGCGTCTGCACGAAGCCGTCTTCGATCAGCCGGGCATACTCGGTTTCGTCGAACACCGCGTTGAACACGTCGCGCCGCTTGGCCGGCAGCGCCTCGACGAACACCCGATCGGTCGGAATGCCGCGCGCCGACACGTCGATCGAAACCTCCGCGCCGTCGCCGGGCGGCGCGACGTACCCCTCCGCCTCGAGCCGCGCGCCCGTCGGGCCAACCCCCGCAAAGTCGATGATTCGCACGGACTGCGAGTCGAACTCGATCGCGCCCGACAGGTCTTGGATCGGATAGGGGAAGTACTGGAAACGCGCTTCGCCCCCGGAGATTTCGACCCGGCCCGACGCGATCAGTTCGCCGCCGCGCTCGCGCCGCTCGAGCACCACCCGCCCCGCGAGCTTGCCGGTCGGCTTCGTGAAACGCTCGTACACCTTGATCGCCATCTCCGGCGCGAACCGCAACAGGCCCCGGCCGCCCCGCAACTCGAACGGCTCGGACGAGATCTCCACACGCAGCGGCGCGTCGGGCCCGTAGCCGTTCAACTCCAGTCGAACGTCGGCCGGCAGCTCTTCCACGACGCCCCGCAGCTCCGCTTCGACGCGCTCGGCGCCGAACTCGATCCGCCCCGACACGCCGCGCATCGCCAGCAGCCCGTCGTCCGAACTGTCGCCCGCCCCCGAGCCCGCGTTCGGCGCCAACTCGTTCGTCTCCAGCGGCAAGTCCAGATCGACGTCCGCGAGGTTCACTTGCGCTTCGACGCCCTCGCCGTCGGTGTAGCGGAAGATCACCTCGTCGACCCGGCCGCGCACGTCCATGGTTCGCCACAGCTCGCGCCACGCCGTCGGCGCCTTCCGCCGCGACCAGTCCGCGAAGTCGAGGCCCCGCAGCGTCAGATCGGTCGCCTTCGTCCGGCTATCGAACGAACCGCTCACCCGCAGCCGCTCGGCCAACTCCTCGCCCGCCACCGCGTCCTGTTCGAGGGACACCTCGTATCGCCCGTCGCCCGCCGGCCGAAGCCGGGCGTCGACGCCGAGCGTTTCCAGCGTCTCGTATCCCTGCGCGTCCGATTCGCCGAGTTCGATCGTCACGTCGCTGAGCCGGACCGCCGGCAAACGGCCGCCGGGCCCGCCGCCTTCCGGGAATCGCAGCCGGCCCGCGTTGAGTCGGTTCCGCTGGTCCAGCGCCAGCCGCGCCCGCACGCCGCTGAGCGCGACCGAATCCACCGGAACGCCCGGCGCGCCACGCAGCAACCGCCCCACGCTCAGGTCGATCGCCGCCTTGTCGATTTGAAGAAGCTCGCCCTCCGGGCCATACAGCCCCGGCAGGTCCAGACGCACGCCCCGCGCCCGCAACACCCCGTCGGCGCCGAGCGTCATCCGCTCCGCCGTCGCCTCCACCCCGAACGCCCGCTCGATCTGGCTGATCGCCACCATCTCCACCAGCGGCGACCGCAACGCGACCCAAGCAATCAGAGGCAACGCGGCCAGCACCGCCAGCGCCCAGGCCCGCTTGCGCTTCCACCAACGTCGCCCGGTCCGCTTGCCGGCCCTCCTGCGCTCGCCGTCCCCCCTTCGCTCGGTACCCCCCTCGCGCTCGGCATCCCCCTTGGGCTCGGCACCCCCCCCGCGCTCGCCGCCCGGTTCCAAGGCCGACTCCACGCCTCGCTCTGCGTTGTGTCCCGAGCGTCGCGCCATGCCCGCTCCTTAGACGGTCGAAAGGGACCTCGTCGACGGCAGCGCGACTCCCACGCTCGCCGCCGCATCTCTCGCCTTCCCACTACGCCGTCGGCCCGATAGAGTTTCCGCTGACAACTCGATCTCAGCGCTCGTAGCTCAGCAGGATAGAGCAACGGTTTCCTTCACGAAGAGGGGCCCCCGCCGGAAACGGCGGGTGGCGAACCGGGTGAACTCGGGGAAACCCTCCCCTCGTCGCGACCGCGGCGGGGCGGGCAATCCCGAGCCGAGCCGCCGACGGGGTGGCGCTTCGTGCGCCGGTCGGCGGAAGGTGTAGAGACCAGCGGGTGAGCCGCCCCGGCAATACCCCCGCACCGCGACGCGGCCACGCCGCCCCGCGGAAGCGCCCGGCGCCCTCACGAGGCGGACAGCCCGCCTCGAAGGGCGATGAGCTGGTCCAGCCCGGCGGGAAACCGTCGGATCAGGCTGAAACCGTAGGTCGGAGGTTCGAATCCTCCCGGGCGCGTTCCCGAAGCGGGACGGACTCCCCCGCAGCTTCGCACCCACCGAGGCCCACGCGGCCCCGCGTGCCGCCTCCCCAGCAAAGCCCAACATCGGTGCGCCGCGCCGCACGGACCCGCCAGCCGCCTCAAGGTTGTGTGCCGACCCTGAATCCGCTTCCCGGACCTCGTCGGCGCGGGTACAGTTGAAACTCCGGCGATCCGCACCCGCTTCACCCGCGTAACGGGGGGAGAGCCCCGAGCATCCGCTGTTGGTACGCCCGAAGCACACGCGACCCTGAACGAGGATCGAACAATGTCGAACGTCAGCCGCACCAACCGTCTGGGCCTTCTCACGATCACCGCCGCCGGCTTGCTGCTGGCGGTGGGCGCCGCCACCGGCTGCGACGGTGGGGCGGTCGCCGACGAAGGCGACGCGCAGACGCAGAAGGTCGCCGACACCGCCGCCACCACCAAAGCCCCGGCCCCCGCGCCGGTCGCTAAGGCCGCCTCCGCCGACGCCGACCACGCCGACGACGACGGGCTCAGCCCGCTGGAACGTCTGCGGGCCGCCAGCGAAGCGAAACGCGAACGCGAACGCGAAGAGCGTCTCGCGCTCAGCAAACTACGTCAGAAAGAGAACGACGCGGTCCTTACCTCCACCGGCAGCGCGCCGACCCTGTCGCAGGTCGAAGGAACCGACGCCGCCGCGCCCGTGGACGCCGAGATCGCCTTCGACACCCGATCGGTCGACCTCGGCCGCCTGCTCAACGACGACCCGGTCGACGTCGAGTTCGTCTTCACGAACACCGGCACCGATCCGCTGGTCATCACCGACGTCCGCGCCTCTTGCGGCTGCACGGCCCTCAACAAGCAGGCGATCATCAACAAACCGTTCCAGGCCGGCGAAGGCGGCACCATCACCGCCCGCTACACCCCGCCCTCGGCCGGCGCGTCCACCAAGTTCGTCACCGTCCTGACCAACGCCGGCGAGCCGGTCCGACTCGAACTCTCGGCCGAGTACGTCCCGCCCGCGAAGCTCGAACGCCAGCGCGTCGCGCTCGGCATGGCCGGCGTCGACGACCCGCACACCGCCGACACCTTCGTCGCTATGCGCGACCCCGCGGCCCGGATCGCCGACGTCACCTTCGCCGAGGGCGGCATCTTCGATTGGGCCGTCGAAGAGGCCACCTCCGAAGACGAGGCCTACCCCGCTCGACGCCGGTTGGTCTTCACCACCGCCGAGCGACCCCGAACCGGCGCCTTCCACGAGCGCGCCACCGTCACCGTCGCCTACACCGACGACCAGACCGGTGAAGAGAAGACCATCGACATGCTCTTCACGCTGATCGGCTCGCTGCAATCGAAGCTGCAACTCGGCTCCTCGCCCGCCGCCCAGTTCATCCGCATCCCCACCGTCGCCGCGGGCGAGCCCTTCACGTTCGAAGAAACCATCTCTCACGCCGACGGCGTCGAGTTCAGCGTCGAAGACGTCGTCCTCGAAAGCCCGGTCGGCCCCGTCGAGAACCTCAGCGTGCGCACGGAGACCGTCGAAGACCAACCGGCTACGCACCGCATCGTCATCGAGGGCGAGACGCCCGCGGGCACCACCGCGCGATTCGGCGGGCTGCTCAAAGTCGTCACCGACCTCGACAACGAGGGGCCGCTCACCCTCCGCGTCAGCGGCGCCATCCGCGACATGCCCCAGCAGAGCACCAGCGAGTAAGCCGCCGCATTAAGGCTCGTCGGACGCGGCCGGCGCCGAACCTTCGGGCCGGCCTCTCCGTCGGTCTTCGCGCCGGCCGGGCGACGCGCCGTCGCCCACGAAACAACCCAACGTTGACGCGCCGCGACGGAGTGCGCCGCGTGTTTCGCTCGTGCAGCCCCGATAACGACGCGTCGATCCGACGACCGCCGCGATCGCCTCGCCGCGGGCCTTGCCGCTTTGGCCCGTCCGTTGCACACTGCTTGACGATGCCACAAGCAAGAGATCGGAAGTCCATGAGCGTTCGGCAGCGCCGCGCCGTCGCAGGCCTCGCCCCCGCAGCCCTCGCGATCGCCGCGGCCGCGGTGGGGGGGTGCGCGACCTCGACCGACCGAACGCCCTACGCCGTCGGACAATCGAGCGCCTCGGACGCCGTCGTACTTCCCTCCGATGAAACGGCGGCCTTCTACAACGAACGGAACGTCCTCCTCGTCGAGCGGTGGGAGTACTCGCGTTCGAACGACGAGGTCTCGGCTCGCCGGGCGGCGCCGCGCGTCGCCTCGCAGCAATGGCCCCAGCGGCCCGAGCCCGCCGAGCGGCCGATCCGTTTCGAACGCTGGCGGCAGTAAACCGTTTCGCGGAACGCGTGGCCGCCGACGATGAGCCGGTTTCAAGAACGGGAGTTCGCGTCGGTCGCCGGTTCGTGCGGCTCGATGTGCACCAGCACCGTGTCCACCGCCGGCTCGCGCTCACGGACGCGCGACTTGATCGCCCCGGTCAACGCGTGCGAGGCGAGGACCGTCATGGCGCCGTCCACCTCGGCGTGCATGACGATGCGATAGCCCCGCCCGGACCGCCGCGCCTCGCAGCGCTCGACCGCGCGCACGCCTTCGACCGCCGTTGCTTCTTCCTCGGCGATGCGGGCGACGCTCGGCGCTTGCGTATCCATCAACTCGGCGAACGGTTCGCGCGAGAGCATCGTTCCGTTCGAGATGATGACGGCCGAGGCCAACAACGCCGCGCCCTCGTCGGCCCACGCCCATTCCGGGCCGCCGACCAGCGACGCCGCGATGCCGAGAAACGCCAGTGCCGAGGTGATCGCGTCGGACCGATGGTGCCAGGCGTCGGCCCGGCCGGCGGAGCTGTGCGCGCGCTTCGACGCCCGGCGCTGCACCCGGAACAGCGTCTCTTTCACCGCGACCACGACGACGAGCACCACGAGCGTCCACCACGCGGGCACGTCCTGCGGCTGGAGCAGTTGCCGAATCGCTTCGACGGCGATGCCGACCCCCGCCGCGACGATCAACAGCGCCACCGCGATCGCCGCGAGCGGCTCGATCTTGCCGTGCCCGAACGGGTGGTTCTCGTCGGGCGGCTTCGCGCCGTAGCGCAGCGCCCCCCAGATCAGCATCGAACCTGCGATGTCCACCAGCGACTCGACCGCGTCGGCGACCAGCGCGAAGCTCTGGCCCAGCAGCCCGGCGAGGAGCTTTACCGCCGCGAGGCCGGCGTTGGCGACCACGCCGAGCAACGCGAGACGCTCGGGCCGATCGCGTTGAGCCGCGCCGCTCGCTCCGAGCGGTCTCGCTTCGTCGTCGGCGGCGTTCAACGGTGCAGCACCGCCATCGACCAAGGATCGAGTTCAATCTCGCCGCGTACTCGCCGCAGCCCCTCGACGCCCGCGCGCTCGCCGTCGACCACCTGCGTCCACGCGCCGCTCGGCAGGCGGACCGCGTGCGCATCGGGCGTGCCGTTGTAGACCACGACGATGCGCGACCATCCGTCGCCCACGGCGCCGCCGTCGATCTCGAAAGCGATCACGTGCTCGCTCGCCGAAGCTGTGGGGAGCGGTCGGACGTTGCGCCGCACTTCGTCGCGCTCGTCCATGCGGAAAGCCGGGTGCGCGCGCCGCAGGTGGACGAGCCCGCGGACGTACTCATAGACGTCGGCGTATTCCACTTTGCGGGGCCAGTCGAGTTTGTTCACCTCGTCGCCGGCGTTGTACGAGTTGTGGTTCCCACCTTTGGTGCGGGCGAACTCGGCGCCCGCGTGGATGAACGCGAGGCCCTGGCTGGTCAGCACGACGCCGTGCGCGAGCTTCTGCATGTCGCGGCGGACGGCCTCGGGCGCGTCGCCCTGCACGCGCAGCAGCTTGTCCCAAAGGGTGAGGTTGTCGTGCGCCGAGACGTAGTTGATGGTTTCCGTCGGGTCGTCGGCGAAGTCGTCGATGGCGCCCATGACGCCGCGGAGGACGACGGGCACGTCGCCGCCGGGGCCCGTCGCGTAGCCCGTGCCGTCGCCGTCGAGGTCGCCGCGGAGTGCGTTGCGGAAGTGGTCGTTGAAGACGGCGAGGCCCATGCCGCGTTGGGCGCCCTTCGGGAAGTAGACGGGCCCGCCGCCGGTCCACGGTTCGCCGTAGATCGTCAGGTCGGGCCGTAACGAGCGAAGGCGGATGATCCACTGTTCGACCGACTCGGGTCGGTGCGTGCCGAGCAGGTCGAAGCGGAAGCCGTCGACGCGGTACTCCTCGACCCAATACGCCAGCGAATCGCCGATATATTTGCGCACCATGGTCCGTTCGTCGGCCATGGAGTTGCCCACGCCCGCGTCGTTACGCAGCACGCCGTCCGGCGTCGTGCGGAACCAGTAGTACGGCACGCTCTGATAGAACGGCGACCATTCATAGCTGCTCGACGTGTGGTTGTAGACCACGTCGAGGATCACGCGGACGTCGTTCTCGTGCAGCCCTTGAATAGCCTGCTTGAGCTCGACGATCGGCAGCGACCACTCGTACGGGTCGGTCGCGTAGTTGGCTTCGGCGACGTTGAACAGCGACGTCCAATAGCCCCAGTTGTACTCCTCGACGCCGCCGCCGTAATCCTGGATCGGCAACAGGTGGACGGCGGTGACGCCCAGCTCTTTGAGGTGCGCAAGGCCCGTCGAGACGGTTTCGCCGCCGACGTCGATCGCGCCGTCGTGGATGAGGCCGAGGTAGGTGCCGCGTTTTTCGGGCTCCACCGACGGATCGGCGACGGTGAAGTCGCGCACGTGGACTTCGTAAACGATCTCGTCGGTGAGCCGTTCGAGCGTCGGCTGCGGCGTCTCGCCCCAGCCGTCGGGGTCGAGTCGGTCGAGGTCGACGACGACGGACATGTCGCTGTCGACCGTGGCGGCAAAGCAGTGGATGTCGGCGGCGATGCGCTCTCGACCGTAGGAGAAGTAGCGGTAGCGGTAGCCGACGCCGTGCAGGTCGCCCGCGACTTCGGCTTCCCAGACGCCGTTGCCGACGTGGCTCATCGGGAGCGTGGCGTTCGGGGCTGCGGCGTCGTGATCGTCATAGAGCAGCACGTCCACCGACTCCGACACCGGGCTCCACACGCGGAATATCGTCGAGCCCTCACTCCACCACGAGCCGAGTTCGGCGTCCGGCGCGACGAAGCGCTCGCCGTCGAGCACGTCCCGGGCGTAAAGGGTTCGGGTGTCGATCCCGTCGCCCGCCAGCGAAAGATTCGACACGTCTTCGAAGCGGACGTCGGGCGTGAAGCGCACGGCGTAGGCGACGCCGCGGGTCACGGGCAGATCGACCTGTCGCGTGCGCACGATGCGGTAGCGGCCTTCGCGGCCGTCGACGAGCAGCTCCAGCGAACGCAGCGTTGCGTCGTCCACAGGACGCGAGAAGGTGGCGAGGGCGGTGTCCTCGGCGTCGAGGAACGCCGCGATAAGCCTCACCGAGAGGTCGATCTCCGACGGGTCGGTGTAGACGCGGTCATCGCCCGCGACGAGCCAGACTTCTTGAACGCGCTCACCGTCGGCGAAGGAGACGAATCGGTCTTGTGCGACGTCGCGCGCTTCCCACTCGTTCTTGCGGATGATGAGCCCGCGTCGGTCGGCGTCGGGGCTGACGGGGATGAGGGCGTAGCGTCCGAAGTCGGTGCGTCCGCCGAGGCCGAAGGCGCGGCCGTCGGCGTCGGGCTCCCAGCTCCAGACGTTCCATCCGCGGTAGTCGCCGTCGGGGCGGTTGTAGTGGACGATGAGCAGGTCCATGCCGGCCGGGACATCGACGCGGTCGGCGATCGACTCGGCGGCGGGCGCCGCGGCGGCGGCGGGGCTGAGGGCGGGACCGATCGACAGCAAGAGGGCGGCCGCGAAACAGAGCAAGGCTCGGGAGCGGGCCGGGAACGAACGGGCGATGGCGTGGAGCATCGGGCGCCTCCTTTATCGACGGCGATGGTACGGCATGGGCGAGCCGTTGAGGCGTGGCCGCGTCGCGGCGAGTGGGCGTTCCCGCGGGGGCGTCTGCCGTGCGCTCAGTAACGGTCTTCGATCTCGGCGCCGGGGTAGAAGTGGGCGAGGATGGCGAGATAGGTTTCGCCGCGGCGGGCCTTGCCTTCGGCGCCGAATTGGCTCATGCCGACGCCGTGGCCGAAGCCGCGGCCGCGGATGGTCACGGTCGAGCCGTCGAAGCTGGCTTCGAGGTCGGACGAGTTCACGCGCTCGTTGCGGCCGGGCGGGCCGAGTTCGCCGACCGGATAGTTGCACGCCATGCGCAAGTGCTCGGCGTTCATGGTCCAACTCCGGCCGCTTTCGTCGATGAGGCGGTACGCGATCGGCCGGCCGAAGGCGTTCGTTTCGGCGGGCTCGATGCCGGCGAGCTTGGCGAGGCGGCGGGCGTTGAAACCCTGTTGGTGCGCATAGCCGCGGATGCGTCTGGTGAGTTCGGCGCGATCGCGGACGACCCGCCAGCGATGGAGGGGGCTGAAGGCGTCGCTGTCGTCACGCGGCGAGGCCTGGATGGGCGGCATGAGATTGAACTCGAAGCCGTTGGTGGTGGGCCAGATCTCGCCGGCGCCGACGGCTCGGCCGCCGGTTGTGCTCGAGTAGTACGCGCGGACGAGGTGACCGTTCCAAGTGAGGACCTGCCCGCGCGTGTCGCGCACGGCGTCGAGCGCGGTGCGGTTCTCGGTGAGCCCGGCGTAGACCTGGCTTCGGGTGGTGTTCTCGATGTCGAAGTGCGAGCCGCGGGCCATACGGCGCTGGCGTTCGTGGAGGGCGTAGCTCCGGGCGGCGACGGCTTGGGCCTTGAAGGTTTCGAGCCGCCAGTTGGCGTAGAGTTCTTTCGCGATCACTCCCGGGAGGTAGGCCTCGATGGGGACGCGTTCGACGATATCGAAGGAGGGGACGCGAGCGGCGCCGGGCGGCGAGGCGTTTTGGCGGTCGCCGAGGCCGCCGCGGCCGTGGAGCCAGACTTCGCCGGGAAGGGCGTAGACGTCGCCGTCGCCGTCGGTGACGCGCACGGGCGCGGTGGATGCGGCCGGCGCCCGGTCGTCGTGGGCCCCGCTTGGCAGGGCGGCTGTTGCAGCGCGGGCGCGCTGAGACGCGGGGGAAACGATGCGGAGTACGTCGTGGGCCGGGCCGTCGCCCGAGCGCTGGATGAGCGTGACGGCGCCGTCGCCGTCTTGGAGGCGCCAGCCGCGGAGCCCGATCTCGACGCGGACGGGCGTGGCGTATCGCCCGGCGTGAGAGGGCGATTGACGCGGCTGGATGAGCAGTTCGGCAGGGCCATCCAGGACGGCTTCGCGCGAGCGGGCGGCAAGGCGAACGCGGAGGATGGGTTCGCCGTCGGCGGTCTGGGCGGCGGCGGCGGCGAGGTCGGCGGGCGTCGACCCCCGGCCGGGTTGATGGCCGGGCCAGAGATAAGAGCAGGACGAGACGACGAGCAGGGCGAGCATGGTGAGCGCGCCGGCGGCGAAGGCGGACCACGTCGCGCGGCGGCTGGCGCGTGGCGATTCGACGGCCGCGCCGAGGGCGTCGCGCGCGGAGCCGGCTGAACTCGGCGCGTCGTCGTCGGGAATCGGAGCGGCTGGCGGGCTCGGCATCGGCATCGGGCCCATGATCCCACGCCGCGGCGCGAGCGTCCAGCATCTTCCCGGATCGAACGACGACGGGGCCGCCGACCGGCGTGGTATAGGCTTCGGTATGAGTTCTCGATCACGAGGGCGACGGCGGTTTCGGCGAGCGATGACGCGCGGCGGCCGAGCGATGGTGAGTCTGCCGGTGTTCGTCGCGGCGGCGGCGTTCGTGCAGATCGACGCGGTGGTGCTGCGGCAGGAAGCGGGCGACCGTGAATTACGCGTCCGTTCGCATGTGGCGTCGATGCTGGGCTGGGGTCCGTTCGTGCCGGTGACGGCGATGTCGATCGTGTCGGTCGTGGAAACGCCCGATCGTCGCGTCGAACTCATGACGGAAACCGAGTGGTACGAGGCGATGGAACGCAACGCGTTCGACACGCCGATCGTGCGATCGAGGTTTCAGGTTCAATTTACGCCGACGGTGCGCGTCGGTTGGTACGCGGGCGAAGTCGGTCTTGAGCGGCTGTCAGTTGTGGAGCATTCGACGGACGGTTCGTTCGCGTCGGCGGAGGCGATTCGAGTCGTGGCTGAAGACCACATCGCTCCGCTGCTGGCGATGCACGGAGCGTCGGCCGCGTTCCAAGAGGCGGTGTCGGCGGAGCCGATTCGGTTGACCGAGTTCGACGAGACGAACCGCACGGCGGAACTGACGCATCGGCGGACGCTGCCGCTGCGGGCGGTGCGGACGGGCGCGGTGGCTATGGGTTGGCTGTTGGTGCTGGCGTTCGTTGCGACCGTGCCAGCGAGGTTGCGGCGGCGCTGGTCGGCGCGGCGAGCGCGGCGGCGGGCGGCTGATGGACGGTGCGTCCGGTGCGGCTACCCCTGGGCGGGTCTCGGCGACGGCCCCTGCCCGGAATGCGGCGCCCGGCCGCGCGGCGACACCGACGATGACGGCGCGGCCGACTGAGATGCGGGTAGCTAAGGCGGTGCATTCTCATCACAAAGACGCCGCCCGGTGGGAGCGGCGTCGGTCGTTCTGGACTGTGGAGGCCCGCGGGACGCGGCGGCGTTCGTGATTATGGCGAGACGATGCCTTCGCGGACCGCGTAGAGGACGAGCTTGGCGCGGTCGTTGATGTCGAGCTTGCGCATGATGGCCGCGCGGTGCTTGTCGATGGTCTTCGGGCTGCGGTTGAGGGTCTTGGCGATCTGCGAGCGTTGAAACCCCTGGCCGAGCAAACGAAGCACTTCCTGCTCGCGCGGCGTGAGTTCGGCGAAGCCGGCTTCAACGCTGTTGTTGACGTGGGCCGACTGCTGCTTGTTCTTGCCGACCGATTCGTTGAGCTCGGGGAAGCGTTTGAGGATGGTTTCGCCGAAGGCGTAGCGTCCGGACGCGACGGCGCGGATGCCGTCGACGATGGCGGGCGTGTCGTCGAGTTTGGAAAAGTAGCCGAGCGCGCCGGAATTGAGGGCGGCGGTCAGATGGTGCTCGCTGGTGGAGGCCGTGAGGAAGAGAACGTTGACGCGGGGCATCTCACGCTGGAGCGCGTCGACGGCGACGAACGGGTCGCCGCCCGGCAGGGTGATGTCGATGATGACCACGTCCACCGCGTGTTGCCGGCAGGTGTCGAGCAGTTGATCGGCCGAGGGGAGTCGGGCGATGAGTTTCATGCCGGCGTGATGAAGTCGGGCTTGGAGCCACTCGCTGACGAGCCAATGGTCTTCGACGCTGACGACGCGAATAGGGTTATCGGGCTGGAGCATGTCGGACCACCTTCTGGGCTTACTTCGCGAATGGGGAGGGGCTCGCGCTCGTGGATGCCACCTACTCCCTCAGGCTCTCAATGTAGGGCCATCGCTGACAGTGGGGAACCGTATTCCGGCGAACTTGACGGTAAACACACAGCCGCTCCCCCTCATTTTCAGTGTGTCCGGGAAATCACGTCGAGCGCGCGTTCCATAAATCCGGTGATTCATGCGGTTTAGATGCGTAAGGGGGATCCGCCGACGACTGGCCGAGGGCTTACGGCGGAGTTCCCAGATGGGCCGTCCGGAGGGTAGCACTCGGTCGCATCTGCCGCGTGGACAAACGCTTGTGCTCACAGACTGCGTTTGGGAAAACCCGCGCTGGCTCGTGGATTCCCTTGTGCTCGCGGGCGTCGCGGCTGGAATCGGAACGTGCGGCTACGGTGATATGAGCACTGCATGGATCGTGCTACGAGAGCGGTTCGAGAGCGTGAAGCCGGCGGCGGCGTCACCCGCCGGCGTCGCTGACGAACTGCTTGGTGTAGAGCTGGAAGTAGGCGCCGTGGCGGGCCATGAGCTCGTCGTGGCTGCCGCGTTCGACGATGCGGCCGGCCTCGATCACGCAGATGAGGTCGGCGCGGCGGATGGTGCTGAGGCGGTGGGCGATGACGAAGGCGATGCGGCCGTCGAGTACGCGCTCGATCGCGGACTGGATGACGCGTTCGGTTTCGGTGTCGACCGACGAGGTGGCCTCGTCCATGATGACGATCTGCGGATCAGCGAGGACCGCGCGGGCGAGCGAGACGAGCTGGCGTTGCCCGGTGGAGAGGTTGCCGCCGGCTTCGCCGACGACGGTGTCGTACCCGTGTTCGAGGGAGGTGATGAAGGCGTGCGCGCCGGCGAGTTCGGCGGCGGCGACGATCTCGTCTTGGCTGGCGTCGAGCCGGCCGTAGCGGATGTTCTCGCGCACGGTGTCGTTGAAGAGGTGCGGCGTTTGCAGGACGACGCCGAGCTGGGACTGCAACCAGGCCAGCGAGCGGTCGCGGTAGTCGACGCCGTTGACGGCGATGCGGCCCTCGCAGGGTTCGTAGAAGCGGGCGGCGAGCGAAACGGTGGTCGACTTGCCGCCGCCGGTGGGGCCGACGAAGGCTACGGTCTGCCCGGCGCGGACGTTCAGCGACAGGTCGCGCAAGACGGGCTCCCCCTCGACATACCAGAAGCTGATGTTCTCGAAGGTGAGCGTGTCGATGACGGCGTCGCCGCCGTCGATCGGTTCGTTCGGGTGCGTCTCGCCTGCGGCGATGCGGCTCTGCTGCGCGGCGATGGCGTCGAGCGCGGCCGGCGTTTCGCGCACTTCGGGCGCGGCGTCGAGCATCGACTGCAACCGCTCGGCCGAGGCTTGGGCCGACTGAAGCCGTGTGAAGTGCATCGCCAGGTCCTGAATCGGCAGGGCGAGCATGCCGGCGAATTGCATGAACGCGACGAGTTCACCGGGCGTGAGGCCCGTGTCGAGCACGCCGTCGTCGGAGGGCAGGGCCATGATTTCGGCGCCGCGCCACAGCGCCAGCCCGACCGCCAGCCCGCCCATGAAAGTGACGAGCGGGAGATACACCGCCGACTGGAGCGCGTTGCGCAACGAGTGGTGGTGCATCGTCGAAGAGAGTTCCTGGAACTCGTGCAGGTTCTCGCGCTCGCGCGTGAGCGATTTGGTCGTGCGCACGCCCATGAGACATTCCGAGAAGGCGGCGGTGAGGCGTGAGTTCGTCTTGCGCACCTCGCGCTGCGATCGGAGCAGCCGGCTCTGGAAGAAGGCGGTGATGAGGACGAGCGCGGGCAGCACGGCGACGACCCAGATCGCGAGCTTGGGGCTGAGGGCGAACATGGCGCCGGAGAGCAGCAGGATGAAGGCCGGCCCCCAGACGAGGTCGAGGAACAGCCAGGGCACCTGCTGGGCGATTTTGTTGATGTCGGAGGTAAGGCGGGTGACGATCCAGCCGACGGGCCGCTTGTCGAAGTAGGAGAAGCTGAGGGACTGGAGGTGACGGAAGCCCTTTTCGCGCAGGTCGTACTCGATGCCGGTGGCGACGGCGCCGGCGAGGTTGATGAAGCCGAAGACGATGGCGCAGAGGACGACGACGAGGGCGAGGTAGACGGCGGCGTGGCTGGCGATGGTCGCGCCGTCGGCGCCGGCGATGGCGGCGTCGATGAGCGAGGCGGTGACGAGCGGGAGGGCGGTGTCGACGGCGGCCATGAGCACGCCGCAGAGACACAACGCCACGATGGGCCGGCGGAACGGCGCCGCGTGGCGAGACAGGCGAAGCCACAGTTGGGGGTCGAACCGACCGCGGTACGCCTCGTCGTCGAAGTGCGCTTCGGTCGCGGTGGATTCAGCCATGATCGCTCCCTTCCCCGGAGACGCGCGCCTCGTCGACGCCCTCGTTCTGGATGGTCCACAGCCGTCGGTAGAGGCCTTCCTGCGCGATCAGCGTTTCGTGGTCGCCGACCTGCACGACGCGGCCCTGGTCGAGCACGACGACCTTGTCGGCGTGCATGAGCGTCGAGAGGCGGTGGGCGATGACGATGGTCGTGTGGGCGGCGCGACGGTCTTTGAGCGCGCTGAGGATCATCGACTCGGTCTCCATGTCGACGGCGGAGAGCGAGTCGTCCAGGATGAGCACGGCGGGCTCCTGCAGCAGGGCGCGGGCGAGGGCGACGCGCTGGCGCTGGCCGCCCGAGAGCGTGACGCCCCGCTCGCCGACGGAGGTGTCGTAGCCGCGCTCGAAGCGTTCGATGCTCTCGTGGACCGCGGCGACGGAGGCAGCCTCGACCATCTCTTCTTCGGTGGCGCCGGGCCGGCCGATCGTGAGGTTCTCGCGGATCTTCTTCGAGTAGAGGAACGGCTCTTGCATGACGACCGCCATCTGGGCGCGCAGCGAGGAGCGGCGGACGTCGCGGAGGTCGACGCCGTCGAGTTCGATGCGGCCGGTGTCGTGCTCGTGCAGGCGCAGCAGCAGTTCGACGATGGTGGTCTTGCCCGCGCCCGACGGGCCGAGCAGGGCGAGCGTCTGGCCCGGCTCGATCTCGAACGAAACGTCGGAGAGGGTGGGCCGCTGCCCGTCGTCGTGCGCGAAGCCGACGTTGCGGAAGACGACGCCGCCCCGCAGATCGGCGTGACGCTCGTGCGGCAGGTCTGTTTCGATCGGTTCTTCGAGGATGTCGCGGAGGCGCGCCAACGCGACGATGGCCTTGCCCAAGTCGGTCAGGATGCGGCCCATCATCCGCAGGGGGAAGGTGAACAGCGTGACGGCGGTGAGGAAGAAGTAGAACGCTCCGACGCCCAGTTCGCCGCGCGCGACGAGCACGCCGCCGACGACGACCACGGCCGCCTTCTGCGTCATGCACAGCAGGTCGGACGCGGACCAGAACCGAGCCATGAGGACGTAAAGCCGGCGATCGAGTCGGCGGTGCGTCGCGTTCTTCTCGGTGAAGCGGTCGATCTCGTAGTCCTGCCGGGCGAAGGCGCGGACGACGCGGATGCCGGCGAGGTTCTCTTGGATGGTGGCTATGAGGTCGCCCTCCGCTTCGTCTTTCAGTTTGAAGGCCGACTTCACGCGGAGGAAGTACACCAGCGAGAACGCGAAGATGATCGGCAGCAGCGCGACGGCGGCGAGCGTCATGCGCCAGTCGATGCTGAGCATCAGCGGGAGCGGCGCGAGGAACATCGCGAGCGCGCGCCCGATCTCGACGACCTGTTGCGAGAGGAAGAGCCGCAGCGTCTCGACGTCGGAGGTGCAGCGTTGGATGAGGTCGCCGGTCTGCCGGTTCTTGTAGAAGCTCATGGGCAGGCGCTGGAGATGGTCGTAGGCCTCGTCGCGGACGCGTTTGGCGATGGCCTCGGCGGCTTGGCCCGACCATCGGCCTCGCAGGTAGGTGAAGAAGCCGGCGAGGGCGGTGAGCGCCACGGCGGCCAGCGCGGCGACCCAGACATTGTCACGCAGGAACGCCTCGCCTCCGAGCGCGTCGAGCGTGAGTCGTGAGGCGGCCGACAGCTCGCCCCCGTCGGCGGCGCCGGGGATGACCACGCCGTCGAGCGTCGCCTGCACGACCAGCGGCCCGGCGTAGAGCAACAGCGACGCGACGGCGAGCGCGAGCATGGCGGAGAAATACCGCAGCCGCTGCCCACGCAGTTCGCGGAAGAGCATGCGCGCCGTGGCCCGGAAGCCGGGAGGCCTCGGCGTGTGCTCGTCGGTTTGTTTCGCGCTCGCGTTCATCGGTCGGCTCGCGGGACCCGCGGGCAGCGGGCGTCGGTGATACAGGCGAGAGCGGGCCGGGGCGAGCGTCGCGGTAACGACGATTTACAAAGGACCCGCTCGTCGGGAAAGAGCGGGTGGGTCAGGGCCTTCGGTTGTGCGGCTTCGGGCCGAACCGGCCCGAGTCAACGCGTGGTCGAGGCGCTCCCGCTCACATCGCCGCCGGTCGCGGACCGACCGGCGTGGGGGCGTGCGTGATGTGAGAGAAAGGCATGGGCATCGACGTCCTCCGCGGCTGATCGACGAAAAGGTACCCCCGAAGGTCGCGGCTGGCAAGAGGCGGCCCCGAACAGGGCCGACGCTCCGCTGACGTTCTCTGCGCGCCCTTTGCGGTTCAGCCGACGGCGGCGCCCTCGACGGCGAGCCCGACGAAGCGGCGGCCGCGGATCTCCGCGTTGCCGAGTTGGCCGCAGGCCGCCATCTTCTGGCGGCCCTTGGTTTTGCGGCGCTTGCAGAACGCGCCGGCGCCTTCAAGGCGGCGGAGAAAGCGGACCACGTCCGCCTCCTCGGGCGCCGGCCAGGGCGAATCCGTGCGAGGGTTGTAGGGGATGACGTTGATGCAGCAACGCACCTCACGCAGCAGGGCCGCGAGTTCGTCGGCGTGCTCGTCCGCATCGTTCACGCCCGGGATCAGCACGTACTCGACGCACATCAGGTCCGACGAACGACTGGGCCAGGCTTTCAGGAAAGCGACGAGCTTCTCCAGGGGCATGGCCCGATTGATCGGCATGATGCTCGAGCGGATCTCGTCGTTCGGCGCGTTCACCGAGACGGCGAGGTTGAGCTTGCGCCAGCCCGGCAGCTTGACCTGTCGCGCGAGGCGTTCGAGGCCGTCGAGCCGGCCGACGGTGGACACGGTGATGCGCTTCATGGGCACGGCGGGGCCGAGGTGGTCGGTGAGGACTTCGATCGCGCCGATGACCGCGTCGACGTTGTCCAGCGGCTCGCCCATGCCCATGAAGACGATGTTGTCGATGCGGGCGCCGAGTTGGTGCGTGGCGGCGTGCCACTGCTGCACGATCTCGGCGACGCTCAGCGAGCGGACGAGCCCCATCTGCGCCGTTTCGCAGAACGCGCAGCCCATCGCGCAGCCGACCTGCGACGAGACGCACAGCGTGTGGGTGACGCCGCGACGGTTCTTCATCGGGATGACGACGGACTCGGTGTCGAGGGTCGTGCCTTCGGTGAAGCCGCGGTGCGCAGCCGCGACGCCGGGGACGGGCAGCAGGAACTTGCGGACGGCGCCGAGTTCGTGGTCCTCACTGAGCACGCGGCCGACGCGCGGGACCAGCCCGATCTCACCCGCTTCGTCCGGCCAGACGTTCTCGCGAAAGAAACGCCGATAGAGTTCGGCCGCGAGCTCGGCGGAGTAACCGAGCGGCCCGGCGCGCTCGACGAACCCCGCCGCAGTGAGGCCCAGCGGGCTCGGGAGTTCAGCGATCGGCGCTCGGGACGGGCGGCGGGACATGGGGGAGACTGTACGCGCCGGGCGAACCGATCGCACTCGGCGAGGGCGCTCGGTCGAACCGGGTCCGAGCGACGCCGCCGAGCAATTACGAGTCATGACGATACAGGGGCTCATCCGCGGGCCGGCTTTGGCGCGAGCTACGCCGAACTGTCGAACCGGCGACGAGCGTGTTCGGCGCCGTTCTCGCGGCGGCTGCGTTCGTCGGTCGGTTCATCGTCGAGGCGGGGGATGACGACGCGCCGCGGCGCAAGCGTTCTCTTCTCTCCGTCGCATCGCTGCGAACGCGACGCGCCGTCCTCGACCCCGCCGTCGTGTCCGAAGCCCGGCGTCGATCGGTCTCGCACCGGCTTCGGCGACCACGTACACCGCAAGTAAACGACGTCGTCGCACACGGACGCGGCCAGTCGCGACTGCTCGACGCTGACCACCGCTGCGGCGATGACGATCGGCTCCGCGTTGCGTTCGCGAGCGAGGTTACACGCGCGGAACGCGGATTCCGGCGCGCACAGCGTTCGAGTGACGATGACGGCGGGTCGGCCGGCGATCGAGATCGGCCGGCCCGCGGGCCCGTCGGTGCTTTGGTCGCTCCGACGCCAGGCGTGCGGCGCAGCGACCCGGTGGGAACGGGCGTCATCGCCGGTTGGTGGGAACTGTTCGCCCCGTCGCGGCGGCGGCGCATCGGGAGGTGACTCTTCACGCGCCGCGTCGCGACGGTCGGCCGCGGACGGCGCCGGATCGAGCGTCATCAGCGTCGCGCTAAGCCGAGCGGCGACGAGCCGCGCGAGTTCGCGCTCGTACCCATCCGGCGCGAGCACCACCGGCGCGACATAGCCGCCTTGCGAGATCGCCTCGGCCAGCCGGCAGGCCACGTCTTCGACTTCTTGGGGGAGCGGGATGAAACGCTGGAGCCACATGAGATGCGCACCGACCGCCGGAACGCGAGCCGGTTTCCTTGGGGTGTGTACGCGCGTTGTGCGCGGTGAAGACTCGGTGGAGGTCGGGCGTCGCGGCCCGGATCGTGAGCGAGCGAATGCGGCTGCGAAGACGTCGAAGCGCGTCGTAGCGAACTTTGGGATAGCCGAGCTGGTCGGCTCCGTTCGCCCACTCCTCAGTATGGGATAAGCCGTACACTGGGCAAGTGAAGTGCCCGTACCTACGGAAAGAAAGTGCCTGAAACCATCGATTCGACGGGCGTTTCGGCACATGATGCCGCGCGGTCTGGTGGTTCATCGCAGCCGCCCCCCGATTCGGGCAGCTTCGTCGGGTTGACGGGTTCAGTCGGGCAACCCCGCCTTGATGCGCTCGGCGAGGTCGCCCGCGGCTTCCTGATCCAGCGAACCCGCCGGCCAGCCGACGCCGAGTCCCTCGGATTCCGACGGCTTGGGGATGATGTGGAAGTGCAGATGCATCACCTCTTGGTGCGCCGGCTTGCCGTTGTTCTGCAAGACATTGAAGTCGGGGCAGCCGGTGGCTTCGACGACGGCCCGGCTGACGCGCGGCAGGGCTCGGCCGATCGCCGCGGCGTGCTCGTCGTCGAGCCGATCCAGCGTCGGCACCTCGACCTTGGGAATCAGCACCGTGTGCCCCTTCGCCAGCGGCGCGATGTCGAGGAACGCGATTACGTGCTCGTCCTCGTAGACGATGTGGGCCGGGACCTCGCGGTTGATGATCTTGGTGAAGATGGTGGGCATCTCGGTGAGTGTAAAGCCGCGAAGGCGCACAGGCGCGGAGGGGTATCGGGTTCGAGCCGCGCTCGCCTATCCCACCCCCGCCTCGGCCGCCAGCGCGCCCGAGTGCGGCTCGTGGTGCGTCGGCGGAGGCAGGCGGAGGTAGCGACTCAGATAGTGCGCGCCGACGTAGAACGGAACGGTGTCCGCCATCGCGCACAGCACCTTGAAGACGTAGCCGGTCGCGATGAAGAGCGTGAGTTGCAGCGGCAGCGAGCCGGACTCGTCGACGGGGAGGGCGCCGGCGTAGAAGTGAGTGATGAGGATGACGGCGGTGGTGTCCACGAGCTGGGAGACCAGCGTGCTCCCGTTGTTTCGCAGCCAAAGGTGCTTGCCCTTGGTGAGCCGCTTCCAGAAGTGGAAGACGTGGACGTCGACGAGCTGGGCGACGAGGTAGGCGATCATGCTGGCGGCGACGGCGCCGAAGGCGAGTTGGCGGACCTCGAAGAACACGGGCAGCCGCCCGGCGGCGTCGCGGGCGATCTCGCCCGTGGCGGGATCGGTCGGCTCGAAGCCGGGCAGGGCGCCGCCGATCCAGAGCACGAAGACCACCCAGAGGTTCAACAGGAAGCCGGTCCACACCACCGCGTTGGCCCGGCGGCGGCCGAAGAGTTCGGAGATGAAGTCCGTGCACAGGAACGTGATCGGGTAGGGCAGCACGCCGACGGCGACGGCGAAGACGATGTCGGTCGTGCCGATGGTTTCGCCGGTGTTCCAGAGAACGATGAACCGCGAGATGCCGAGGATGTTGAGCATCGCCAGCGAGCCGAGGAAGAGGCCGGCAAAGAGCAGGAAGACCGTCTCGCGACGGGCGTGGAGCCAGCGTTCGGAGAGCTCGGCGAGGCCGGGGTAGCGGTGCTGCTGGGAGGGGAGTGGCGTGTGGTGCATGGACTTGAGAGAGCGTACTTGGAAGGCGGTGTGCGGCGGCGTCCGGACGCTATATCTTCGACGCGATGACACTGACGGACGCAGGCGACGAAGCTCGATCTGAAGCGGCGGAACGGGCCGCGGAGCCGGGGGCGTCCCGCACCGCGGCGCCGAGCATGGAGGGAGGGCGGGTCGTTCGCGTGGTGCGCGAGCGGCGGCCTTGTATGAAGTGCGGCTATGACCTCCGTGGGCAGGACGTCGTCGGCGAGCCGCACTACGGTTGGGCGGTGGTCCGCTGTCCGGAATGCGGGCTGGTGACCCCGATGCACGGCTTCGCGATGAGCCGGCGTGTGGCGAACCTGAGCGCGACGTTGCTGGGCGTGCTGTGGCTGGCGGCGGCGCTGACGGTGACGACGACGCTCGGCTTTGCGGCGGCGCTCGTGGTCGAGGCCGCGTTCAAGAGCGGCGTCTCCGGGTGGGGAGCTTACGACTTTCAGATGCGTGCGTGGCGCGAGTTGTTCTAACCGCACGGCGTCTACGCGATGCTGGTGCTGGTCGCGATCGTGCCGTTCGCGCTCCTTGGCGGGCTGCTGCTCGGCGCCCTGATGCCCGGCAGACGAAAGTGGATGGTGCTCGCCGCCGCGTCATGGACGGGGGTGGTGTTGTTCCTGACGTCGATTGCAGTAGTCATGCAGCAACAAGGATGGATGGCGGGGAGCAACTTCGGTGCGATAGTGCTGAGCGACGGCGGCGTAGCCGTGTGGGTCGGCCTGTCCGTGGGAGCCTTGGCGCTCACGTCGGCGACCCTGTACTGGAGCTATCCGTTGCTGCGATGGCTGATCGGGCGGATCGGTCCGGCCGGGGTGGTGCTGGCGATGTCGGCGTTGTGGACGGAGTCGGGGCGAGAGCTGCCGAGGCGAGTGCGTAAGAGCGAAGCGGGGGATGTTCGGGTCGGTGACCCGAATTTGGCAGTTGGCCCGTAATTTTCTCGGGGAAAACCCGCGCGGCGGTCCCCGAGTCGTTACACTTCCCGACCCCGTCGGCGGCGCAGCGCGTGGCCGGAGGAGACGCGTCCGCGGCGGACGCCACCACGTGCTGCCGATGTCACTTCGCCGGCGTCCATAGCGGCCCTCGCGCCGCGGAAGGACCGCTCGCATGGCGGCTCGCTCCAGCAAGTCCTCGCGCTCGAAGACCACGTCCCGTTCCGCGCGGCCCACGAAGAAGGCCGGCTCCTCCAGAAAGCCCGCGGGCAAGAAGAAGACCGTGAGCCGACCGGCCGCCTCGGCGGAGTCGGCGACCAAATCGCGCGCCCTCTCCAAGCGAGCGCCGACGAAGAAGTCCGCCAAGAAGGTCGGCAAGAAGAAAGCCGCGAAGGGCGCGGCGCCCAGCGGCGGGGCTCGCAAAGCCAAGCCCGGCAAGATGGTTTATTACTTCGGCAAGACCAAGGCCGAGGGCGACGGCACGATGAAGCTGCTCATCGGCGGCAAGGGCGCCAACCTCGCCGAGATGACCTCGATCGGTCTGCCCGTTCCCCCGGGCTTCACGATCACCACCGACACCTGCGAGCGCTATCACCAAGTCGGCGGTCAGTTCCCGAAGGGTCTCGTCGACGAGATCGACGCCAACATGCGCGTCCTTCAGAAGGAGCTTGGCAAGAAGTTCGGCGACCAGAAGAACCCGCTGCTGGTGTCGGTCCGCTCGGGCGCGGCGGTTTCGATGCCGGGCATGATGGACACGATCCTCAACCTCGGCTTGAACGACGACTCGGTCGCCGCGCTCGCCCAGGCCTCGGGCAACCCGCGTTTCGCCTACGACGCCTACCGCCGGCTGATCAACATGTTCGGCGACGTGGTGATGGGCGTCGAGCACGAACTCTTCGAGCGCGCCTTCGAACAGCTCAAGCGTGAATACTCGGTGGAACTCGACACCGACGTGCCGACCGCCGGGATCACGCGTCTCTGCGAGGACTACAAGAAGGTCTATCACAACGCGGTCGGCGAGCGCTTCCCACAAGACCCCTACGAGCAGCTCCACCGCGCGATCGAAGCGGTGTTCAAGAGCTGGCACAGCCCGCGGGCGATCAGCTACCGCCGCATCGGCAACATCAGCGGGCTCAACGGCACCGCGGTGAACGTGCAGGCGATGGTCTTCGGCAACTTCGGCGACGACTCGGGCACCGGCGTCGCGTTCACGCGCAACCCCTCGACCGGCGAGAACAAGTTCTACGGCGAGTATCTCGTCAACGCCCAGGGCGAAGACGTGGTCGCCGGTATCCGGACGCCTCTGGCGATCTCCGAGCTGAAGAAGTGGAACAAGGCGATCGACAAGCAGCTCCTTGAGATCAAGGACACGCTCGAGACGCACTACCGCGACATGCAGGACATCGAGTTCACGATCGAGCAGGGCGACCTGTTCATGCTGCAGACGCGTAACGGCAAGCGCACCGGCGCCGCGGCGGTGAAAGTGGCCTGCGACATGGTCAAGGAGGGGCTGATCACCGAAGAGGAGGCGATCAAACGCGTCCCGGCGGGCGACATCACACAGTTGCTGCTCCCCAGCTTCGACGCCGAGAGCAAGAAAAACGCGGACATCGTGGTGACGGGTCTGCCCGCCTCGCCCGGCGCCGCGGTCGGCAAGCCCGCCTTCACCGCCGACGAAGCCGTCGCTCGTCTCCAGGACGGTGAGAAGGTCATCCTCGTCCGAAAGGAGACGAGCCCGGAAGACGTCGAAGGCATGCACTCGGCGGTCGGGATCCTCACCTCGACGGGCGGCATGACCTCGCACGCGGCGGTGGTCGCCCGCGGTTGGGGCAAGTGCTGCGTCGCGGGAGCTGGCGACATCCGCATCGACACCAAAGCCGGAACGTTCACCGTCAAGGGCCGCACGTTCGGCCGCGACGACGTGATCTCGATCGACGGCAACACCGGCGAGGTCATGGCCGGCGCGGTCGACGCCCCGCCGCCGACGATGGGCAAAGACTTCGTCAAGCTCATGAAGTGGGCCGACAAGCATCGCACGATGCGGGTGCGCACCAACGCCGACACGCCCGCCGACGCGCAACGAGCCCGCGATTTCGGCGCCCAGGGGATCGGCCTCTGCCGCACCGAGCACATGTTCTTCGAGGGCGAACGCATCACCGTCGTCCGCGAGATGATCCTCTCCGACTCGGTCGAGCAACGCGAGAGGTACCTCGCCAAGCTGCTGCCCTACCAGCGTTCGGACTTCGAAGGCATCTTCGAGGCGATGCACGGCCTGCCGGTGACGGTGCGTCTGCTCGACCCGCCGCTGCACGAGTTCCTCCCGCACGATCCGCCGGCGATCGCCCAGATCGCCAAAGACCTCGGCATCTCGCCCAAGGAAGTCGAGCAGCGGGCCGTGAAGCTCAGCGAAGCCAACCCGATGCTGGGCCACCGCGGTTGCCGACTCGCCGTGACCTACCCCGAGATCCTGCGCATGCAGGTTCGCGCTATCGTCGAGGCGGCGATCAACTGCGCCAAGCGTCGGATCAAGGCGATTCCCGAGATCATGATCCCGCTGGTCGGCACCCGAGCCGAGCTCGCCCTGCTGCGTCAGGAAGCCCAGGAGGTCGTCGACGCGGTCAAGGCGGAGCACAAGTTCCGCGGCAAGCTCGACATCCTCATCGGGACCATGATCGAGATCCCGCGGGCGGCGATCACCGCCGACGAGATCGCGGAAGTCGCCGACTTCTTCAGCTTCGGCACGAACGATCTCACGCAGCTGACCTTCGGCTACTCGCGCGACGACGTGAACACGTTCCTGCCCGACTACCTCCGGCGCGACATCTTGCCGATCGACCCCTTCCAGTCGATCGATAAGAGCGGCGTCGGCGCTCTCGTGGAACTCGGGATCGAGCGGGGCCGCAAGACGAAGAAAGACCTCAAGATCGGTATCTGCGGCGAACACGGCGGCGACCCCGCGTCCGTCCGCTTCTGCCACGAGAAAGGCATGGATTACGTCTCCTGCTCGCCGTTCCGCGTGCCGATCGCCCGGCTGGCGGCCGCTCAGGCCGCGCTCGGCTGAGCCGGGGGGAACCGCGTAATCGAGTAAACGGACGTGCGCGGCGACCAAGACGGGTCGCCGCGCTTTCGTTTTGCGAGAGTCGGGCGATATCATCGACCGCATGAGACAGGTCGTGCTCTACCAAGACGAAGGCGGGGCGTGGATCGCCGAGGCGCCGTCGTTGCCGGGGTGTCGCAGCGACGGCGATTCGCCCGACGAGGCGATCGAGAACGTCAAGGACGCGATCGTGTGCTACGTCGAGCACATGCGTGACCACGGCATGCCGAGCCCCGAAGAGCGCGGCCCGATGATCGTCGAGTGCGTCGACGTGCGAGAAGACGAAGCGGCGTGACGGCTTCGCGTCGCCATCCTGAGGCGGGGACCAAACGACGGCGATCAACAATCTCTCCCGCCGCCGGGTCGTGAAGACGCTCAAAGCGATGGGCTTTGTCATCGACGAGTCACGCGGCGTCGGTTCGCACGCGGTGGTGGCACATCCCGACGATCCGAGCCGCGTCTCGGTCATTCCGCGACGCGACCCGTTGCCGACAGGCACGATGAAAGCGATCCCGAAGGGCCTGAGGATTCACCAGATCGACTTCGAGCGCGAAATCGGCCGCTGAACGATGCCGTTGAGGTGACCGCTAACTGCTTCCGGCACTGCGGATAGACGCTACAAATGGACTGGGGACGCTCAAGTTTGAGCTATAGACATCTCGTTTGAGCTTTGGACATTGCTTGATGCGTTGCCTTGGCGAGTTCGACGGTCTGCGGCGAGCGACTCGGCCGCTTTGCGCGGTGTGCATTTGGCGCCTTCAGCGGCGGGGGTGGGTTTCACGGTGCCGTGCGGCGTCGACGAGGGACTTGGCGTGGCGAAGTGAAACGCCGAGGCGTTCTTTCACGTCCTTGATAGCAGCGACACGCGAGGGCGCGGCTTCAATGCGGTCGATGAGTGTCGCGCCCTCGTCGGGTTCCGGGATGCCCACTTCAGCGCGAAGGAGCGTGGCGATGACGGCCAGGTTGGCTCTCGCCACCGGCGTGGCAGCGGCGTGTTGTGAGACCCGGAAAGGCTCGGCGTAATGACGCTGAATGAGAAGGGCGACGCGCGGGCGCCGACGGTTTTGGTTCGGTCCGCAGCGTTGTGCGCCGAGGGTGACCGCAGCGATGTCGGTGAAAGGGATGGCTCCGGTGCGCTTGCCGAGCGGGCTCGACTTTCGCCAGCGAAGGGTGGCGCTCGCGCTGTCGATCGTGACGGTCCACAGCGTACCAGCCCACGAACCGACGACAAAGATCATGACAGCCGCGAGGAGAGAGCCCCATACATCTCGGCTTTCAACTCCGAGGCGTGCAACCTCAACGAGGCTGTAAATAACCAGGGTGAGCGAGGCTGGGAGGGTGAACGCGATGACCCACGCGGGCCTGTGCTCGATCACGAGTGCGCCGGCGTCGTTGCGGTGGGCTCTCATACGGGGTGATTCGGATGCGGCGATCGGAGGTTCCACATGCTGTTGACCCGCCGCCGAGCGATGCAAATAAGCCGCGACAGTTCGCCGTCGCGGCTCGAGAGGCCGAGGACGTTCTCGCGACCGATTACACGACGCCTTGGGCGATCATCGCGTTGGCGACCTTGAGGAAGCCGGCGATGTTCGCGCCGTCGACGTAGTTCTCGGCCGTCGAGTACGTCTCGGCGGCGTGGCGCGCGTTCTTGTGGATGTCGTGCATGATGCCTTTGAGGCGTTGCTCGACTTCTTCGAAGGACCAGGCGATGCGCGACGAGTTCTGCGCCATTTCGAGGGCCGAAGTCGCGACGCCGCCGGCGTTGGCGGCTTTGCCGGGGCCGAAGAGCACGCCGCCGTCGAGGAAGGTTTCCACCGCCTCGGCGGTGCAGGGCATGTTGGCGCCTTCGGAGACGACCGTACCGCCGTTGGCGACGAACGCCTTCGCGTCTCGCCCGTTGAGTTCGTTCTGCGTCGCGCTGGGGAACGCGCAGTCGGCCTCGACCGCCCAGAGCGGGTTGTGGTCGGCCGCACGGTCGGTCTCGTAGTACGTCGCGGACGCGTACTTCTCTGCGTACTCGTGGACGCGGCCGCGGCGGACGTTCTTGAGGTCCTTGATGAACTCGAGCTTCTCCGCGTCGATGCCGTCGGGGTCGTGCACCCAGCCCGACGAGTCGGACACGGTGACCGGTTTCGCGCCGAGTCGGATGAGCTTCTCGCAGGTGTACTGGGCCACGTTGCCCGAGCCGGAGACGATCGCCACTTTGCCGTCGAGGGATTGGCCGCGCGTCGTGAGCATCTCGGCGGCGAAGAAAACGCTGCCGTAGCCGGTGGCTTCGGTGCGCGCGAGCGAGCCGCCGAAGTCGAGCGGCTTGCCGGTGAGGATGCCGGTGAACTCGTTCTTGAGCCGCTTGTACTGACCGAAGAGGTAGCCGATCTCGCGCCCGCCGACGCCGATGTCGCCGGCCGGCACGTCGGTGTCGGCGGTGATGTGGCGGAACAGCTCGGTCATGAAGCTCTGGCAGAAACGCATGACTTCGGCGTCGGATTTGCCCTTCGGGTCGAAGTCGGCGCCGCCCTTACCGCCGCCGATCGCCTGCCCGGTCAGCGAGTTCTTGAAGATCTGTTCGAACGCGAGAAACTTGAGGATGGAGAGGTTGACCGAGGGGTGGAAGCGAAGTCCGCCTTTGTAGGGGCCGATGGCGGAGTTGAACTGAATGCGGAAGCCGCGGTTGACGCGGGGCGTGTTGTCGTCGTCGAGCCAGGGCACGCGGAACTGGATGACGCGTTCGGGCTCGACCAGCCGCTCGAGCAGGCCGTGCTCGCGGAACTCGGGGTGCTTCTCGATGACGGGCGAGAGCGATTCGAGGACTTCGGTGACGGCTTGCATGAACTCGGGCTGCTGCGGATCGCGCGAGCGGACGAGTTCGAGCACCTCGGCGATGTAGGGGTGATGCGACGTCGCGGCGGCGGGGTGGGCGGGTGTGGCCGTGGTGCTCATGCAAAGACTCCGTGCCGGCGTCTGAGGCCGGTTTCGGTGGTGCGATTCAGAAACTGGCAGCGATCGTAGCACCGATGGATCGGAGGCTGGGGCGTGTTCGAGGCGTGAATCGTGCGGCGGACGGGGTCTTCCGCCTGGTAAATCGTTTCACCAGTGCAATTGAACCGACGATGGCTCGGCCGTGCGGAAGCGTTCGTCCGCTCGCCCCACAAGGCAGTCACCTCGAAGCCGGAAGATGTCGGCGGCGCGGCGGGACGGCCGCCGTATCGCCCAAGCAGCGCCGCTAGCATGCAAGTCCCTAGTGGGCGAGTAGCTCAGTCGGCTAGAGCGTTCGGTTTACACCCGAAAGGTCCCCGGTTCGAGTCCGGGCTCGCCCATTTCCCAGAGGCTTTGCGCATCGCAGGCAAATGCATCGGGCTGTACGCCCGCGTTTATGGGCGGCGAGGTGTGGTGCTCGCAGAATGGCTGCGGGCGGGTGCCGCCAGCCGCCTCTTTACGCTGCACCGCTTTCCGCACCGGTTCGGCCCAGAGCCCGTGGTCGCTGAGAGAGCGGCGAAATCGTTGAGCCTCGGCCGGCGTGACGTGACCGCCGACGCGTCGGATAAGAACAACCTCGACAATCTGCCGGCCTGCTGAGAGCGCGACCGCGGCGAGCGCTCCGCGAGCCGAGTTTCCGCTGCGTTCATCCGCCGAGGCGTTCCAACTGCTCCGCCCATCGCTCGTCCGGCGCCACCCGCTGCAATCGACGCAGCAGTTCCGCCGTCTCGCCGTCTTCGAGCCCCCACCGGAGCTGCGTCCGCACCACTCCCGTCATCGCCCCGACGTGCCCCGCCTCGCGCGACAACGCCTCGCGGAACGCCTCGATCGCCCGCTCCGGCTGCCCGCCCGCCGCGAGCGCCAGCCCCAGGTTCACCCGCGGCCTCGGGTCGTCCGGCAGCAGCCGCGCCGCCGCCGCGAAATCCCGCGCCGCCGACGGCAGATCGCCCGCCTCCATCGCCAGCACCCCCCGGTTATTGAGCGCCTTCGCGTTGAACGGGTCCGCTTCGATTGATCGGCCCAACAGCTCCGCAGCACGCTCGATCTCTCTTTGCGCGACAGCCTCTTGGGCCCGTTTCAGCAACGCCGCCGACGCCGCCACGTCCCGGATCGGCGCCTCCGCCCCCGGCCCCGATCCGCCCCCCGGCCCCGCGCACCCACCGAGCCCGACCAACGCCATCGCGCCCGCCGCGGCGAGCGTGTACACCAACCGCATCGTGGAGCAGCGCGAGCCGAGCCGCGGCGTCCCGGGCCGCCTTGCGCCGTGCTCACCCGTCGTTCTTTCGATTCGTCTACTCATCAGCCTGCTGCGAAATGTAGCGAGCCGTCACAACGAGCGTGAGGTCAAAGAGACCGGCGCTGTCGGGCTCGGTTGTGTGCGACAGCTCGAGGCGGGCGGGCTTCCAGAGTTGGGCGGTTGCGAACAATTCGTCGAGAAATCGTCCGATCTGCGGAGGCGAGAGGCTTTCGAGGCGGAAGGTGGCGGTAGCTGTGCGGAGCGGGTCTTGGCCCGGCCGGTTGGAGCGAGTCGTTCCGCTGCGATCGAACTCGGAGGAGCGGAGGGATCGGAGCGGGACGCCCGCGGCATCGATCGCGCGGTCGCGGAGCGCGAGGAGTTCGGCGTAGTCGGGTTCGCCCCAAGCGGCTAGCGGCTGGGCGTCGCGGAGTCGGGCGAGTTCGGCGGTTTGCTGCGCGACGGCGGCGAGCCTCGCGTCGGCTGCGGCGAGTCGAGCGTGGGCTGCGCCGAGCCGAGCCGCGCCGATCGCGAGCAGGAGCGCGGCCGCGGAGGCGACGAGCAGTGCGATGAGCAGCGTGCGGCGGTTCATCGTCAGTCGCTCCGGGATCGTGCGTTGATGGTGACGGCGTGCGAGCCGTCGCTTCGTCGGACGGAACTGACCGAGGGGGCGTCCCAGCGTGGAGACGAGGCAAGGGCGTTCGCGAGGGGGTTCGACGCGGCTTCGCTGGGCGCGAGCAGGCGTAGGGAGAACGCGTCGGGTGTCACGACGATCGACTGCAAGCGGAGTTCGGCGTCGGCGGGCCAGCGCTCGAGAAGTTCGGCGGCGGCGTGGACCGGCGACCGATCGTGGTTCGGCGCGTTCGGATCGGCAGCGGGGTCGGCGTCAGAGGGCGTCGCGACGGCGCGCAGCCTTCGGAGTTCCTGCGTGAGCCGGGCGGCGGGCGGGAGGCTGGCGTCGTCGGCTGCGGGCCCGAGGGCGTCGAGGCGGAGCCGGTCGGCGTCGCGGTCGAGCTGGGTGGCGGCGCGTTCAGCGTGGGCGACGCGCCGCTCGACGCCGACGGCGGCTGCGACGAGGGTGAGGGCGCCCGCGAGAGCCAGCAGCGTCAGTCGGCGGCGACGCGATCGTCGGACGGCGAGCGGCGCGAACGCTCCGACGAGCAGTTCGGGCGGCTGGGGCGATGGCTCGTCGTCGTAAACCGGCTCGTGGGATCGATCGGGCTCGGCGTGTTCGCCCGGTGGGTCGCCGATCGAGTGCTCTGAGCCATGTTCGCTGAAGAGGGCGGGCGGGTTGCGCTCAGCTTTGAGCGATCGCATCCCGTCGCGGACGGCTTGCTCGGCCACGGACAGTTCGACGGCGCAGCAGAGAAGCCGGTCGTGGTCGAGGCGGTGATAGACCGCGTGGAGTTCGTCGAGGGCGAGGGGAACGAGTTCTTCGAAGGCGTAGGCGGCGGCTTCGCGGTCTTTGGAGGCGAGTCGGCGCGGCAGGGATCCGAGGCCCAGGTCGTGAGCCGTGAGGAGCGCCCAGTAGCATCGGTCTTGGGAGAGCGTGCGTCGGAAGCGTGTGTAGTCGGTGGGCGAGTCGGTCATGGCGTCAGCGAGGGAGGTCGTCGTGTTCGCGAAGTTTGAGGACGACTGAGTCGCCGCCGCCGTCGAGGCGGCGGAGCGTGAGTTGGTGGGCGTCGACGGCGACGACGAGCCAGCCGTAGGCGGTGTCGTTGGATATGAGCCGACGGATGGCGTTGGCCTGGGCGTCGAAGGTGACGGCGATGAAGGCGGCGGGCTGTTGGTCGTCTTGGGGAGAAACGCGTTCGATCGCGACGAGTGAGAGCGGGGGCGGTGTGGGGGGAGGCGCTTCGGCGGGCGGCGGTGGTGGCGGCGAGGCCGGCGGTGGTTGGTACCAGAGCGGTTTGTCGAAGGCGGCGGCGACGCTGGGGAGTGGGTCCGAGCGGGCGTCGGTTGGCACGGCGGATTGGATGGCGTCGTTGGGCGAGGGGTCGGGTCGCTGGTGGTTCGGTTGTTGGAGCGGCCTCAGGGCCCAGCCGATGGCGGTGAAGACGATCGCGACGCCAACGACGAACGCGAGGAGGTCGATGCCAAGGAGTCGCGGGTCATGGGTTGCGGACGATATGCGCATGCGTGCGTGCCCAGCCGGAGTCGAGACGATGGTACACGAGCACTCTGGAAACGGAAGCGGTGGGGGCTCGTGCGTGGAGGAGGAAGAGCCAGGCGTCGCTGGAGTTGGTGATGAGGATGGGTGAGTCGGAGTCGGTGGGTTCGATGCGGAGCGCGGCGAGGTCGGGTCGCTGGTCGCGACGTCTGGCGTCGAGGACGGGCTTGGCGATAGAGAAGCCGAACGCGTCGTCAAGAGCCGCGAGGATCTCGGGCGGCGCCGTCGAGACGTTGATGCGTTGCTCCGGGGTCGACGAAGAGGGCCGGTTCGGTGGATCGGGGTGGAGGGCGACGGCGGCGATGGGCGGCGGGGCGTCCCGCTCGGAGGAAGAGTCGGCGGCGAGGGCGGCGAGCTGCGGGAGGCCGTAGGGGGAGATGGTCGGGTCCCCGGTACGGGGCGCGGACGCTCGGTGTGGCGGATGGCGTGCGTCGAGGACCGCGGCGACGGTGTCCCAGCCGGGAGCGAGCGAGTCGCCGGCTTCAAGCCGCTCAAGGGCGGCGACGAGTCGTTCGTCGAGCGCGACCCGTTCGGCGAAGAGCGGACTCGCGAGCATGTCGTGACGCGGGAGGGCGTGCTGGTCGACCGCGACGATAGTGAGAGACTGGGCTGATCCGCCGGGGAGTTCGACGGTGATGCCGAGGAGTCGATGGAGCGGTGCGGCGCGATCGGGCGGGAGAACGAGCGAGTCGGCGTCGCGTTGGAGCCAGCGTTCGACGATGGGATCGGCGGCGTCGAGGAGCGCGGAGGCGTTCGCCTGATCGTACGTGGCCTGGAGAAGGAGTCTGGAAGCGAGGACGACGCGAGCACGCCAGGCGAGGAGGGGGACGAGCGTGACGAGGACGGCGAGGACGAGGAGCAGGGCGACGGCGCGGCGGCGGTGGGGGCGGACGGCGTTCACGGGGCGGACTCGTCGACTTCGATTGGGAGGCGGTACACCCGGGAACGGATTAGATCGTGTCGGTCGCCGAAGCTGACGGTGACGACAAGGCGAGCGAGTTCGGGGTCGTGCTCGGCGTGGAGCGTCACGGGCGGTGAGAGCAGGGGCGGGCGCTCGTCGCCGTGGATCGCGTCGCTGTTGGATGGTGATTGCGGGTCGACAAGCCGGCGTCGGAGTGAGCGGCGATCATCGATCTCGTAGAGGTGATGGACGAGGCGTCCGTCGGGGGCGCGGAGCGTGATGCGGAGTGAGTGGGCCGCGCCGCGTTGGGTGAGCCGGACGCGTGGCCGGGGGTCGCCCGGTGGATCGAGGCGGCGGTCCCAGGCGAGCAGGTCGTCTCCGATGGCGCGGAGGACAGCGTCGGCGGCCGCGGCGCGGTTGGCGAGTTGGGCCGCTCGCGCGCCGGAGGCGGCAGCGCCGGACGCGAGCGAGAGCAGCCCGGCGGCGCAGGCGGCGAGGAGAACGAGCGCGAGGAGCGTCTCGAGGAGGGTCATGCCAAGTCGACGGCGGAGGCGGATCATGGCTCGCCTCTCGTGGGAGACCGGTCGCCGTTGGTGGTTTCGCTGTCGGGGGTCAGGAAGATCAGGGAGCGCCCTTGGTCGGTGTGGAGGAGGATCGTGACGAGGCGCTCGTCGGCGCCCACGGGGTGGCGCCGCTCGACGTCGAGAGGTCGGAGACGCGTGCGGAGCGGTGGGGCCAGTTCATGCCGGTCGTCGGGTTGGACGGGTTGGACGGGGTGGAGCATGAGTTCGACGGGCAGTCCGCCGGTGAGCGATCGGATGTGGTCGGGTGTGAGTTCGCGGCGGACGGCGGCTTCGAGGAGAGGTGGCGTCGGCTGAAGGGGAGCGTTCGCGGATGAGGTTGTGTGCAGGTCGCGGGACATGGCGGCGACGAGCGGCACGGTCGCGGCGGCCAGGAGCGAGAGCAAGACGAGCGCAGCGAGGGTCTCGATGAGCGTGAGACCGCGTGTGCGATGTGACGGCCCGGTCACGTTCATGGTCGCCCGCCCGGCCGGGTTTGGGGTCGAGGAAAGATGGTGGTTTCGCCTGAAAGCCCGTTGAGCAGGAGCGTGAGCGATTCGGTTGGTGAGGAGAAGACGAGCGTGTGATCGCGGGTGGCGGCGGTGGAGTCGTATCGGATGAACCGGATCGGTTGCGAGCGGGCGCCGTCGAGGATGAAGGCTTGGACATCGACACCGCGGCGTCGAGCCAACGCGAGAGAGCCGTGGCGGGCTTCGGCGCTGGTCGCGGCGGCGACGGGGGCATGAGGATGAGGATCGACGAGGAGGGTGGCGGAGCCGTGCTGGAGGGCGAGACGCCTGGCTTTCGCGTCGGTGGCGGCGAAAGCGGCGGCGGCGGCGCGGAGTGATGCGCTTTGATCGGCGCGTGCGAGTGAGACGAGGCCGATCGAGGCGAGGGCGGCGAGGAGGACGAGGACCGCGAGCAACTCAAGAAGCGTGAAGGCGTGCCGGGCCGGTGCGCGTGGCTGCCCGGCGCGAAATGTGGGGACCGGGAGGTTCACGATGCGGAGGCGTGGAGGTTGACGGACGAGATGTCGGCGTTCTCGCCGTCGCCGCCTTCGACGCCGTCGGCGCCGTAGGTGAGGACTTCGAAGGGGTGTCCGTCGGGTCCTGGGACGATGAGGATGTATGGAACGCCCCAGGGATCGGTGGCGGCGCCGTCGGGGATGAAGTAGGGATCGGTGGGTTCGGCGTCGCCGGAACGGAGTCGGTTCAGTGAATCGGGCCATTGGCCATGGGTGATGCGGTAGGCCTCGACGCGTTCGGCGACGTTCGCGACGCCGGTTTTGGCGAGCTCTGACTTTCCTCGGGAGAAGGCGCCGGAGAATCCGACCGCGAGCGTTCCGGCGAGGAGGCCGAGGATGACGACGACCGCGAGGACCTCGATAAGGGTCATGGCGTGTCGCCTGCGGCGACGTGGTGCGGTGCGTCGCGACTGATGATTCGAGGATTGTGGATGTTTCATGATTAGAGGATGTCCTGAAGTTGTGTGAGGGGCAAGACGGCGGCGAGAACGACGAGGCCGATGACGGCTGCGAGCGAGAGGATGACGGCCGGTTCGAGAAGGGTGGTGAGCCGGTCGAGTCGCCGCTGGGCGTCGCGTCGGAGTCGGGCGGCGGTGCGGAGGAGGACGTCGTCGAGGTTGCCGACGCGTTCGCCGGCGTCGACCATGCTCGCGAATTCGTGGTCGAACCAGGGTTCTCTTCGGAAGGCCGAGGCGAGCGAGTCGCCTGTGGAAACCGCGGCGGCGACGCGTCGCGCGGCGCGGGCGAGTTCGCGTGTGGCGGGCTTGCGGAAGGTCGGTTCGAGCGCGTGGAGCGAATCGACCGCGGTGACGCCGGAGCGGAGGAGCTCGGCGAAACGTTCGCAGAAGTCCGCGGTGGCCGCGGTGCGGGCGACGCGTGGCGTGCGAAGGAAGCGTCGCGGGGTGGGTGGGCGGTCGGATTGAGAATCGTCGAGACGTCGGCGAGTGAGCAGGAGGGCGAGCGCGGCGAGGGGGAGCGCGGCCGGCAGAAAGAAGGGCAGCGCTGCGGCGGCGGCTTGCCCGGCGTTCATGACGGTGAGTGTGAGCGGGTGCGGGCGCACGCCGGCGTCTTGAAGCGTGGCGACCAGCGTGGGGAGGGTGCGTGTGCTGAGGAAGAGGACGACGGCGACGCCGACGAAGAAGACGATGGCCGGATAGGCGAGCGCGGCGGCGAGCTTCGAGGAAAGGCGTCCGGCGCGTTCGAGCCGATCCGCGAGGGCGCGGAGGGCGGACGGGAGATCGCCGGCGCGTTCGGCGGCGTGGATTTGCGCGGCTTCGGCGGGGTCGAACCAAGCGGGCTCGCGTCGGGCGGCGTCGGAGAGCGCGTCGCCGCTTTCGACCGCGCGGAGACAGCGAGCGGCGAGACGGCGAGCGGCGCTGGAGCGGCCTTTGGCTTCGGCGGCGGAGCGGAGCGCCTCGGCGAGGGTGATGCCGGCTTGGAGCATGGTGGCGAGCGCGTCGAGGAAGTCGGCTTTATCGCGGGCGCGTCGTCGCCGGAGGTAGTCCTGAAGGAGGGGATGTGCTGCGAGGGGCCCGACGGCGGCGGCGGAGCGGAGCTGGCGTATGCGTCTGACGCGGAGTCCGGCGGCGCGGAGCCGAGCGCGGGCGTCGGCTGGGGAGAGGGCGTCAATCTCGCCTTGGGCGGGTGGTCCATCGGGGAGGCGGACGGCGTGGTAGCGGAAGCGGATCACAGCTCGACGTCTCCGGCGTCGGCGTCGAGGGTGGTGACGCGGGCGACTTCGGAGCGTGTGGTGAGTCCCCGTTCGAGAAGTCGTTGGCCTTCAAGACGGAGGGTGCGCATCCCGCGCTCGGCCGCGGCGTGGTTGAGTCGCAAGGCGGGGGCGGCGTCGGCGACGAGTGAGCGGAGGTGTTCGTCGGCGACGAGAAGTTCGTAGATGCCGATCCGTCCGCGGAAGCCGGTGTGGAGGCAGTCGGGGCAGCCTTTGGCGCTGCAATCTTGGTGGGCGAGTCGGACGAGCCGTTGGGCGAGAACGGCGTTGAGTGAAGACGCGACGAGGTAGCGTTCGACGCCGAGGTCGGCGAGTCGAGTGGCGGCGCCGGCGGCGTCGTTGGTGTGGAGGGTGGAGAAGACGAGGTGCCCGGTGAGCGAGGCTTGGATCGCGAGACGAGCGGTTTCGGCGTCGCGGATTTCGCCGAGCATGATGACGTCGGGGTCTTGGCGGAGCACATGTCGAAGTCCCGTCGCGAAGGTGACGCCCTTGCGGTTGTTGACCTGCGATTGGCTGATCTCGACGCCGGGGCTGTCGAGTGCGAACTCGATGGGGTCTTCGATGGTCATGATGTTGAGCGACGCGCCGGCGTCGGGCGAGGCGTCGCGGCGTCGTTCAGCGATCCATCGGAGCGTGGTGTAGAGGGTGGTGGACTTTCCAGAGCCGGTGGGTCCGGTGACGAGGATGAGTCCGTTGCTGCGGAGGCATTCGAGTTTGAAAGCGCGTTCGACGTCCTCGGGCATGCCAAGCGACGAAAAGCTTTGGAGGTGTTGGGAGCGGCTTTGGTCGAGTATGCGGACGACGACGCGCTCGCCGGATGAGGTGGGCAGCGAGGAAATGCGCAGGTCGATGGAGCGTTTGGCGGAGCCCGCGCCGATCGCGACGGTGGCGCGTCCGTCTTGAGGGAGTCGTCTCTCGGCGATGTCCATCCCGCCGAGGACTTTGATGCGGCTGACGATCGGGAGGAGGAAGCGCGGCGGGAGCGTTCGGACGGTCGTGAGATTGCCGTCGAGTCTGTAGCGGACAAGGAGGCGATCGCCCATGGGCTGGACGTGGAGGTCGGAAGCGCCGCGTCCGATGGCGTCGAAGAGCAGGGTGTCGACGAGCCGGACGATGGGCGCCTTGCCGGAGGTGGTGAGGAGGTCGGCCTCGGCGTCGGCGAGGGCGCGGTCGACGTCGGCGACGTCGCCCTCGTCCGATCCGAGGAGAGCGAGGCTCTGCCTCGTATCGGCGGCTGATGCAGCATCGCCGCTGGCTGGCGAAGCGTGGGCGACGCGTTCGGCGTGCTGGGTGTAAGCGAGTTCGATGCGGCGAACGAGCAGCTCGGCATCCGCCCGTCGGATCGGGAGGTCGGCGCCGAGTTTGGCGAGCGTGTTGAGTATGGCGGCGGCGGGAGTCGCGCCGGAGGTGAAGAGTGCGGCGCCGCCTGTCGGCGAGGATCGGTCGGCGGAAGTACTCGGTGAGCCCCCGACGGCGAGGAGATGATGTCGTCGAGCGAACTCGCGAGGGATGGCGTCGAGAAAGCTTTGAAGGGGCTCACCATCAGGCATGAGCAAGGGTAGGGGCCGCGCGAAAGAATCCTGGCGTAGTGGGGATGAACGGCGGCCGGCGGTGTGATCGAGGAGGGTCACGGTGCTCACCAGAGGAAGACGGGCCGCACGTCGGGGAGGTCTGGGGTGAGGCCGAGTGTTTGGAGGAGCGGCTCGGCGGACCGCCGGAGTGCGTCGAAGTTGTCGCTGCGGACGATGACGGGGCGGACGAAGACGTAGAAGCGAGAGGAGCTGTCGGAGCGTGATCGGTTTTTGAACGCTTCGCCGATGATGGGGATGGAACCGATGAGGGGAACGCGGCTCGCGGATTCGCCGTCATCGGCGATTTCGATGCCGCCGACGGCGACGGTGAAGGTGTCCGGGAGGAGGGTGACGGAGGCGACGGAACTCTCTTGTCGCGGCGGCGGCAGGGCGGGGTCGGCGGATTCGCCGACGAAGGCGCTGAGGGAGACGTCGTAGCCGAGTCGGACGTAGCCGCCGGAGGAGATCTCCGGCGTGAGGGCGATCTGGAGACCGGCGTTGGACGAGCCGCCGAAGGATGTGGTGGCGACGGTGTCGGAGGCGTTGGTCTGGATGAAGGGCTCTTGCCTCGCGGAGGAGAGAACCGCTTCTTCGCCGTTGGTGACGATGAGTCGCGTGCGGTTGAGAGATCGTCCTTGCGAGACGGTTTCGAGCGCGCGGACGAGGACGCTGAATTCGCCGGGGTTGAGAACGACGCCGGTGAAGCCGTTGCCGCCGGCGCCGACGTCGCCTTGATCGATCCCGTCGGCGGGGTCGAAGTCGGAGAGTCCGAAGAGGCTGGCCAGGGTGACGAGGGTGTCGCCGACGGAGGTGGTTCTCGCGAGTTCGACGCCGAGGTCGAACGTGTCGCCTTCGCTGAGGCTGACGACGAGGACGTCGAGGGTGACCTGTCGCTCGCGGACGTCGAGCTCTTCGGCAAGCGCGACGGCGGCGCGGACGAGCGGAGGGGGACCGACGAAGACGATGCGTTGCGTGGCGGGATCGGCGAGGAGCCGAAGCGGGGAGCGATTAGGTGAAGAGGCGGAAGGGGCGTCTTCGACCGCGGTTGCCGGCGCCTCGGCGAGAGCTTCGGGGGAGAGGCCGCGCGGCGCGTCGGCAACGGCTTCGAGGACGAGCTGCGCGAGTTCGTCGGTGTCGCGGTGCTCCACTTGATAGGTGCGGCGGAGTGAAGTGGCTGCGGAGGCGAGGTCTCGGCTCCGGCGGATGAGTTCTTCGACGCGTTGGTGCTGCCGGGGCTCGCCGACGAAGGCGAGCGTGCCCGTGGCCGGGTCGGCGGTGACGGCTCGGGCGCCGGCGGTTTGTTCGTCGGCGATGAGATGCCGCACGCTGGCGGCGAGCGTCTCGACGTCGAGATCGGGCACGACGTAGAGGCGTCGCTGGCGGAGTGGTGCCGCGTCGACGATGGGCAGGAGTTCGCGGTCGATCTGCGCGAGGAGTTCGGCGGGTCCGACGAGGAGAAGGGCGGCGCCGTCAGGGCTACTGAGGAGTTCGACGGCGTCGGAACCGGGGCGATCGAAGGCGCTTTCGATGAGTTCGGCGAGCGCGGGGCGGAGTTCGTCGGGATCGACGTTGTCGGGTTGATAGCGAAGGACGACGTGAGCGGGCGCGGCGTCGTCAAGGCTGGGCATGAGTTCGGCGGCGGCGCGGACGAGCTCGGTGGGGCCCTCGACGACGAGGGCGGCCCCGCGTGGCGTGTCCACGGGCGAGAGCTGGACGCCGCGGCCGACGGCGGCGGTGACGCGCGAGGCGAGGCGTTCGGGGTCGGAAGCGTCGACGTCGTAAAGCCAGCGCACGAAGCTCGGCGGGAAAGCAGTGGGAAGATCACGCGTCGGAGCGACGGTGGCTCTGGCGCGATCCGCGGTGGAGACGACGACGCCCGAACCGTCGGGCAGCGCGACGGTGACGAGGCCGGCCGTTTCGAGCGAGCGGTTCATGATGCGCCAGACGTCATCGGGCGACAGGCTATCGGCGTGTCGCACGAGGCGCGCTGGGACGCGGGCGACTTCGCGAGGGTCGTATTCGATGCGCAGGCCGGAGAGCTCGGCGGCGAGATCGACGAGCCGACCGGCGGGGAGTTCGGAGCCGGCGAGGGCGACATCGCGCCGAGCAGGGGCGCCACTCTGCGCGAAGAGAGACGTCGCACTCGTGAGCGCCGCAGCCACCGCGATGACTCGGACACAGCCAAGAGAAGGGCCACTATGTCTGAACATGCGCAATGCCATGGTCGATCTCGAACCGAGGTTCTTGACGAAGTGCGTCGTGTCGCCGGATTAACACGAACGGAACGGTACTCTCCCCACGGCGGCGGAGGACGGGGTCTCGCAAATCGACATCGTCGACGAGCGGTTTGACCCGCACAATGCATCGCGTTGGGTCGGTCAAGAGCCCCACAGCCTTATCAGGAGTCCGCAAGCTCGACGAGGAACGCCGATCGATGTCCGGTACGCGCCGACCGCAGCCGCGACTCAGCGACCGGGTGCAGGCCGTCGCGCATAACCTCGTCGATGACGCAACGATCGCAGTATCAAAGGCCATCGAGCCCGACCGGCACGGAGGCTATCAGCACTTGATTGAGCGGTACTTGTGCTTGCACACCGAGCGTGAGTAAGCGTAAGCCAAGTGACCGGGTTGGCGCGGTGGACGGCTCTAAAGCGGGTCACTATCGCCACTCGATCACCCGATGTGCAAACGAGCTCTAACCAAATACATGCCGATCGCTGCGAGATCAACCGCCGGATCCATCGAGTTCGCTTCGCCACGCGTCCGCGACGGCGCCAGCGTTCGCCGCGTGAGCGGCGAGCGCGGCCGCGACGGCCGGTTGCGAGCGTGCCGCGTCGACGATCGCCGTGGCGTCCGGAGCCGCGTCGTCGCCTGACCGCTGCTTCTGCTGCACATGGAGGTAGGCGTCGCGGACCCGGAGGCGCGCCGCTTCGTCGAGATCGGCGAGCGCAAAGGCGGCCGGCAGTACGTCGTCGTCCACCGCGGTCAGACGCCTCAGCCGAGAGGCTTTCTCGGCGGCGATCCCATCCACGGTCGCGGCGAACGCGGACTCGCGAGCGGCGGAAGCCGCGGCTCTTGCCGACCGCAAGTCACCTCGCGCGTCTGTCAACTGTTGGATCGTCGCGGCCGAAGCGCCGCCGCTGCGCACGCGATCGGAGAGTCGCTCGACCTCACGCTCAGCCTCGCGCTGACGATTCGCCGCATCCATCAAGATGTCGGACCCGTCGTACTGCGCGGCGGCGGTGACGATCGCCGCCGTCTCCGCCGCTGTGCATCCCGCGTAAGCGAGCGACTCGTCGTCGATCGCCAGCGCCGCAAGCAAGCGTCGCGCATCGGCTCCCGTGGCGGTCGTGCCGTCGCCGCCTCCGTCCGCCCCGGCCGTCGACGTACCCGGCGCCAGCGACACCGCAAGAACTGCGATCATCGCCAGCACCGTGAGGCTGACCAGCCACGCGCGTCCGGATCGTGAATTGAATGTTGTCACGTTCATCGCTCGGAAACTCCTGCAAAAAGAGGCGTTAACGTCGAAAGCTCTCCGCTCGCAATGCTCGCATCTCGCACATGTTGAGCGAACCTGACCGTCTCGAACGTACCTGCGGAACCGGCGTTCGGCCACAAAAAATGTGTCACGACCGGAAACTTTTTGCTTGGCGCACACATCAACGCGGGTTCTAGTGTCCGCGTGAGCGACGCTCGCGACGTCGGCGTATCCGCGATCCGCGCATCCGCCTCTCTTTCTCACCGCATGTGCCAATTCTCCGGGAGATGAAACAGATGCAGCCCTGTTTGTTCGTTCGTCGCATGAAGCTCGGCGTCGCCGTATCACTCGCGTTGGCCTGCGGTTGTGCAGCCTCGTACGGCGCGATCCTCAACACGCACGATGCGTCGCTGACCGACTACCGAGCCGGCGGTTCGCCCGTGCAGAACGTCCAACCGCTCGCCTTGCAGAGCGCGCTCAACATGGACGGAACCGGACGCACAGGGGCCGCGTGGGGATGGAGCTTCGCCGGCAACGCGGGGCCCGAACCGCTCCGCGGCGCGGCGCAACTCAACGCCGTCCGGCTCGACACCGGCACGGTCAGCGAACACCAGGTCCACCTCTCGCTCCCCGCCTACGTCCCCTGGGTCGTCGGCATCAGCTACAACCTCCGCGACGGCGACGCCGCGCAAGGTCACCAAGGCAACAACTGGTTCCAGCTCGCTCAGCCGGAGATCGTTTTCTACGACGATCCCACCGACGCCGCCGAGGACATGCTCTACCTCGTCTACGCCGCGGACCGCTACGCCGCCTTCAAGCGCACCGGCGCCGCCGACACCACCTTCCGAGGGGTCAACGGCGCCAACGCCATCATCCAACACGATGTCGATCCGGACGGCGCCGGCACGCCCGACCGCTACACCGTCCACCTCCAAGACGGACGCGACATCTTCTTCTTCGGCCACGACGCCGACTCCGGCGTCGCCGCGGGACAACTCTGGAAAGTCGCCGACGCCGCCGGAAACGCGGCCTACGCCGGCCACGAGACCAGCATGGCCTCCGCCGTCACCGCCGGCTTCGACGGCAGCGGACGCCTCACCACCGCCTACGACTCCTCCGGACGACGCTACTCCTTCACCTACACCTCGGGGCTCCTCACCAACGTCGTCGCCGAAGAAGATTCCGGCGGCGGCTCATGGTTCATGGTCGGTGAGGTCGACTACGCCTACTACGGCGCCGGCGAAGCCGGCGGCTCGCAAGACGACCTCGAGCTCGTCACCGTCACCACCCCGCTCTCCGACTCCGCCCAGACCATCGAGATCAAGACCCACTACCGCTACTGGAAAGGCGCGTACAACGCCTCCACCAACCCGGGCCACGACCACGCCATCAAGTACATCGTCCGGCCCGAGGGCTACCGCCAAGCCGATTGGGCGGACGCCTCGTTCAACGACACGCCGCTAAGCATGTCAGAAACCGCGCTCCAGCAGTACGCCGACGCCTACTTCGAGTATCAAGCCTCCGGCTCTGCCGTCACCCAGCAGAAACGCGTCGCCGAGGCGTGGTTCAACGGCGAGTGCGGCTGCGCAGGCGGTTCCAACGGCACACACCTCTTCACCTACGCCGAGAACACCTCCGGTACATGGACCGCCGCCTACGACGACGACTGGAAGTACCGCGCCACCGTCGAGCGTCCCGACGGCTCGTTCTCGCTCCAGTTCATCGACGAACAAGGTCAGAAGCTCTCCTCCGCCGTCGCCGACAGCGATCCCACTCTCGTCGGCGCCGACGTTTGGCCACGCTTTGTAGACCGCAACTCGAACGGTCACGTCATAACGGTCGCCGCCGTCGGGCAGTCCGAATACGCCTCCGGCGAGATCAATCTCGCTTCAACCGGCACCGGCGACGGACGGCGTTACACCCGATTCAGCGGCGCCTTGGCCGGCTTCATCTTCCGAACTTGGCTTGTCGACGACGTCGTCGACTTCGGTGGCCCGTTGCCCAACCCAAGCATCTTCAACCCGCTCACGCTGCACGAATACACCTCTCTCACCGACACCGTCGGAGCGCTCACGCTCACCCGCGCATTCGTCGACGATGTCGTCCGTTTCGATTCGCCGGTGAACGACACGCTCTCGCCGGTCGAAAGCAGCGACGCCGTGAGCGTCGGCTTCGCCGCCCTTTCGAGCACAAACATTGTCACCACCAGCGGCGGCATCGTCCCCGAAACCGCCACATACTCCACCGAAGCCGCCCTCACCGACGAAAACGGCGACGGGTCGACCACCCTCCAATCCGAAAGCCACCTCCGATCCGACGGCACCGTCCGATTCACCGAAGCCCAAAACGACGTCGTAGCCTATTCTGGCTTTACCTCGGACGGGCAGGTAAGCGTGAGCATCAGCGACGCGAACACCGGCGCAAGCTACACCGGCGACTTCGACGTCTCGACCGGCCTGCCGACGTCGAACGTTTCCGCTGAACACCGCGCCACCTGGTACACCTACGACGACCAAGGACGCGTCACCGAAATCGAACGCACCGTCGGCGGACCTTCCTCCAGAACCACTCTCGCCATCTCCCGAACCCACTACACCAAACTCGCCGACGGACGACTCGTCACCATCTCGTCGCCCTTCGTCGTCGCCGGCAGCCCCGACATCATCCACGGCCCCGCTTCCTACACCGTCACCAACCAGGCCGGCGGCGTCGAGTTCTCCGGCCAACTCGTCTTCTCCGGCGGCTCGACCACCGCCGCCCTCTCCACCTGGATCGATTCCACCGATTCCGACCCCATCGCCGCCGTCAGCGTCGGAGCTCTCACCGCCGTCTCCACCACCCAATACAACGAAACCGGCGGCAAGCGACTCTCCTCCCGCCTCTACTTCGACCTCCCCGCCTCCCTGCCCGGTACCGACGGAACCCACTACGACCAAACCACCTTCGCCTACGACGACATGGGCCGCGTCGTCAGATCCGTCTCGCCCGCCGGCACCATCAACCGCACCGTCTTCGACGCCATCGGACGACCCGTCGCCACCTGGATCGGCACCTCCGACACCGGTTGGAACGACGTCTCCGGCGGCGGCGACATGACCAAAGCGACCGAAACCGAATACGACAACAACTCCGTCGGACCAGGCAACGTCACCAAACGCATCCAGCACGTCGACGCCTCCACCACCCGCGAAACGCTCTACTACTACGACGAACGCGACCGACTCCGCCTCGTCAAGCCCGACGACGCTCCACAAACGGCATACTCGCTCGACTTCCGCAACCGGCGCATCGCCACCGCCACCTTCAAAGCCTCCCAATCTTTCTCCCCGATCTCCGACGCCTGGGCCAGCTCCCGTTTCACCACCTCCGCCTCCACAGGCCGCATCGGATTGTCCAAGCAGTACCACGACCAGGCCGGCCGCGTCTACGCCACCGAGTCCTACGACGTCGACAGCTCCGACGGCTCCGCGACCCTCTTCGTCCGCACCGACAACTGGTGGGACAACAAGGGACGCCTCGTGAAAACCCACGGCTCCACCATCACCAAACACGCTTACGACGACCAAGGCCGCAAAACCGCCACCTACGTCATCGCCAAGACCGACGACGCCGCTTACGCCGACGCCGACGACGTCACCGGCGATCACGTCCTCGCCCAAACCCAATACGCCTACGACGCCACCTCCGGTCTCCGGACCCTCACCACCACCTTCGACCGACACCACGACGACGGCACCTCCACCGGCGCCCTCACCACATCCAACGCCAGGCGCTCGTACTCCGCCGTCTTCTACGACAACCGCTGGCGCGCCACCGACTCCGCCGACTACGGCACCAACGGCGGCTCGGCGCTCGCCTACCCCGGCACTTCCTCGCCGCCCGCCAGATCCGACACCGTCCTTGTCTCCTCAACCACCTACGGCGACGACGGACGCGTCCTCGAAACCACCGACCCCCGCGGCGTCGTCACACGCACCCTCTACGACGACGCCGGCCGCGCCGTCGCCACCATCGCCAACTACACCGCAGGCTCCCTCACCAACCCCAACCGCACCAACGACCTCTACACACGCACCGTCTACACCGACGGCCTCCGCACCCAGCTCTGGGTCGACCTCGACGGCGACGACGTCCAAGACGCCGACGACCAGGTCACCACCTACGTCTACGGCATCACCAAGGGAACCGGCGCCGCCGACTCCCGCTTCGCCTCCAACGACGTCCTCGCCCGCGTCGAATACCCCGACTCCACCGGCGCCTCCAACAGCGACCGCTTCGCCTACCTCATCGATTCCCGGCAGCACCGGCTCACCGATCGCGCCGGCAACGTCCTCGACATGGCCTACGACGACGCCGGACGTCTCCTCCACAAACGCGCCACGACCGTCGTCTCCGGCTACGACGACCGCGTCCTCCGCATCTCCCACGCCTACGACGACCAGGGACGCCTCGAGACCGTCACCCAGTACGACAACGCCGCCGTCGGATCAGGCTCCGTCATCGACCAGGTCAAGTACGCCTACGACAACGCAGGCCGGCTCGACTTCATCGACCAGGACCTCAACTCCGCCGTCGACGCCGCCGGCTCCGTCGACCACTTCCGCACCGACTTCACCCGCATCACCGCCACACCCGCCGGCGGATGGACGCACAACCGCCTCACACGGATCGACCTCGCCTCGCACGACGGGACCTCCCTCGTCACACACGAACAGACGTCTTTCGAATACTCCGTGGCGCGCGGCATCGAGACGTCTATCGGCCGCGCCGATACCGTCTGCGACTACAACGCCCTGACCTCCGTCACCCTCGCCTCCTACGACTTCATGGGCTCCGGCGCCGTCGCCGAAACCACGCTCCACACCGCTTCCAACGTCGTCTCGAACGCCGACCCCAACGCCGACAACTCCTACGCACGCTGGGACCGCTTCGGCCGCGTCACCGACGACGTCTGGACCCGCGACAACGCCGTCAACCCAGACCGCGACGTCTACAACGTCCAACTCGCCTACGACCGCGCCTCCAACATCACCGGCCTCTACGACCAAAGACGCCCCCGATACTCCTGGGCACTCACCGTCGACGACCTCAACCGCCTCACCGACGCCGACCAAGGCCTCTGGGGCGGCTCCTCCATGACCACCACCTACGCCACCGAAGCCTGGACCCTCGATCAGCTCGGCAACTTCGACGCACGCCAACTCGACCTCAACGCCGACGGCGACTTCCTCGACGCCGACGAGCTCGACGAAGCCAACACCTTCAACGCCGTCAACGAGCTCACCGCCCGCGACACCGACGACGACGGAACAGACGACTTCACCCTCGCCTACAACGACATGGGCCAGCTCACCGCCCAAGGCGACGGCCGACAGTTCGTCTACGACGCCTTCGGCCGCCTCGCCAAGGTCGAGTTCTTCGACGGCTCCTCCACCTCCCTCGTCGCCCGGTTCCACTACAACGGCCTCGGACACCTCGTCGCACGCACCTACGACAACAACGACGCCTCCGACACCGGCGCCCCCGACGGCTCCGTCGACGCCGACGACCTCACCTACGTCCACCAATACGACCAAGCCTGGCGCATCGTCGCTACCTACCGCGCCACCACCACCACATCAGGCGGCGAACTCGTCCCGAACTCCATCGACGCCTCACCAAAAGAAATCTTCGTCTACCACGAAGCGGGTTACACTGACCGCGTGATCCGCCGCGCCGCCGACCGAACCAACGACTGGCACCAGGCCGCCGACGGCACGGAGGAAACCCGCACCTTCTTCCTCCATAACCTCCGCGGCGACCTCGTCGCCACGCTCGACACCGACGGCGCCCCGCAAGAAGAAATCCGCTACACCCCCTACGGCGTCCCCATCCTCCTCTCCCTCGCCGACACAAACGGCGACGGCATCACCAACGCCACCGACTTCCTCGCCATCTCCGGCAACCTCGGCTCCACCACCCTCGACGACGAAGACCTCGACCGCGACGGCGAAGTCGACAACGACGACTACAACCTCGCCCTCAACGTCTGGTTGGGCGTCTCCGACGAACGAGGCGCCCTCACCCGAGGCGACGGCGACACCCACGCCCACTCGGGCCAGCGAAAGGGCTACGCCGCCTACGAACACACGTTCTTCGATGACGAAGTCATGCACGTCCGCCACCGCGTCTACCTCGCCGAACTCGGCCGGTGGACCAAGCGCGATCCGGCGGGGTACGTGGATGGGATGAATGTGTACGCATATGTGCGGGGGAATCCGGTGCTCTCACGCGACCCGATGGGCCTCTTCTCTTGCAATGGGTTGAATTGCCCCGGGACGTTCCCGAGAAGCCATTCGTTCTCGCCGTTGCGGCGCGTGCGTCCAGGCGATGGAAATCAATTCACTACTGCTGGTGCAACACAACTGTTCCAGGCCGAGCCACAGCCGGATGTCCCGCTTTGGAACCCATGGGATGACTACCCATTTCTCGAGCGGGATTCGAGTTGTAATGACCGATCGCTCGACGAATGCTTTAATGATCCTGGTTTTCAACGTGCACTTGCGTTATATCAGCAGGAATGCGGCGATAGTAAAAAGTTGACGATTAAGTGCGAGCCGACGGGCGTTCCTGGCGCGTATGGTATCTATTGCTGTAACACCAACGAAATAATATTGGGACCGAGTGCGCCCAGTGCGCCTGGCGGCGACTGCGCAGTGTTGCAACATGAACTTCTCCATGCGGCCGATATGTGTACCGATCCTCAGTGCATCGGAAACGGGTGTGGAGGAATTCCGGTCACGCGAGAAGGATGCAGGATGGGCATCTGTACTGAGGCTCGTGCCGCGGGGTATGGCCACTGTTGCTATGCGAGCGATTGGGATGCATGCATGGCGGTTTATAAAGACCTCTATATTGATATGTATCGCGCTGCGCTATGCCCGCAAGGGACGCCTGCTCTTGAGATAATCTGGAATACATGTGCGCCAAGCTCCCGGGATGAGGGTTGCAGTTACTCGTCGCCGTTGCCGCCTCTTATCGTCTAAAGGATTTGCGAAGGAGAGCATTGAAATGCTGGTTGATCGTTGTTGTCGTGAGATTTCGCCGCAGTGTGCCAATCGTCGTCAGTTCCTCGTTTCTGCTGCCATGCTTGCACTCCTCGCTAGCCCGGCGTTGAGCTCCCCCGGGCAGAACGACGAATCGACGCCTGCCTCAGATGAGGACAGCATTCCCATCGGAGAGTACGACCTTGGTCGGGTCGTGCGTCTTATCCGTGATTGCGATTGGCCCGACCCGATCGAGAGCGTTAGGCAAACCGAACTCGGCGAGGTGCTGCGCGCACAAGCGAACTCACCAAATGATATCTCAGTCGCTCACGCTCGGATGCTCATGCCACTGTTCTGTCTAGCCGTTCTGCAGCGGTCTATCTCGGGTGAACTCTATAAGAAGACAATGATGGTTGAGCAACGTCCTTCGACTGAGCGGATCGGTGTTCTATTGCCTTCCGGCTTTCTGCCCCGATCCGTCGGCAAAATCATCACGTCGTTCACTAGTGATCAGAGGGAACCCGTATCGGTCGAGCTTCCGATCCACCTCCGCACGACTCCGCCATATGTCACTATTCCAGGCGACATGGCCAGGTCTCCCACGCTTGCAATGGAAGTGCGTCTTGTCCCTCGCGGGAATCAGGGTGATCAGGCAGCAACAATGTGGCGATTGCCCCTGCTTCCTTATAGCTCCAGCTAGTGCCCCGAGTCTGAAGTATCCAGACAGACGTTCTCGACGCGGCGGAGGATGGTGTCGGCGTCGGCGGTCCAGTTGAACGGCTTGGCGTTCTCGTTGTGCGTGTTGATGTAGCTCCTGATCGCCCGCTCCAGCGAACCCACCGAGCGGAACACGCCGCGGCGGATCCGCTTCGTCGTGATCTCGGCGAAGAACCGCTCGAAGTGGTACAGCCAGCTCGCGCCCGTCGGCGTGAACTGCACGCGGTACCGCGGCCGACGGCGAACCACCGCTTTACCGCCGGCGTCGTCACGTCGCGTGGTTGTCCATGACGACGTGCACCTCGACGCCCGGCTCGGCTCAGGGACCGAACAAACGATCCGTTAGCCAGAACCCTAGCGCCTAGCGCAAACGAGCCGCCCGACGATCGCCCGGCCGGCTTGGCCATGGCGCGAGCGGGCGTGTTTCCGTCCGGCATTAGATTCGGTGGCGGATTTGCCGACGAGGGGGTCGCCTGAGTCGGTGAGGACGAGGAGTGGGTCGTACCCGAAGCCGGCGCGGCCTCCGGCTCGGCGGGCGTTTCGTTCCTCGAAGACGCCCCGGGCGGCGCGACCCCTACGCTCGCGAAGCCAGTCCGGTCAACGCGCCCTTCCCCTCCTATTCTCTCCGCCCTCAACCCTCCGCGCACCGACCGCACCCCGCACAACACCCATCCCTGCACCCCGCCCGCGCCCTTCGCGACGCAATCTTTTTCCACCCATCGTCACCCCCCGTGCGCCGTTTCGCGACCCTCCCAAATCTCCCCTTGACGCCGCCCAGCCGTCGCTCATCATCCACCCATGACCGCCTCTCCCGTCCCCAAGTCCCTCCCCGCTTCGACGCAAGCCGTCTTCGCCCTCTTCGCCGAGCTCGTCGCCGACCCCGCCCGCATGGCCGCCACCCTCGACGCCCTCGACCAACACACCGCCCACCTCGCCGCCCAAACCCGCGCACTCCTCCCCCTCATCCCCGAACTCAACACCAAACGCAATACCAAGCCCAAGCCCCGGACCAAACCCAAGCACAGCCCCCGCCCCCCCTCCCACCTCGCCCGCGCAGCGGGAGAGGTCGAGGAGCGCAGCGACGAGGGTGAGGGCTCCACCTCTCCCCCCTCTACCCGCCTCCAACAACCAACAACGCCCCCACCCAAACCCAAACCAAAGCACAACGCCCGTCCCCCCTCCCACGTCGCCCGCGCAGCGGGAGAG
>JGI12048J13642_10003453_pt1 | contig 68400 bp, 54 predicted proteins | sample ElkSlonscriptome_16_FD_13642 | JGI IMG/M metagenome (IMG submission 13642)
GTTCTCACAAAAGCGCAAGCGTCATTTTGCCCAAAACGGTAACAACCATTCACTCGTACAAGTTGATACAAGCCGACTCATTCGGCAAATCAAGAACTCTGGAAAGCTCAGTCGTAAGCAACATCTTCACCTGATGACGGCGCTTCTATCAAATACGATCACAGACCGAAAAGAGCGTCTTTTGATTAGTCAGATTCTTGATGCAGCAAAGGCTCGAGAGATCGAAATGGTGAATTAGATTCACAACTCTATCTGAACTGCTCTCAATAAAGCTATGACGGAGAGTCCCCTAGTCGAGTTGCCGTTCGGATAATTTGTCCAGCCAGCATAGCTGCGCCAAAGCCATTGTCGATGTTTACGACCCCAATACCTGTTGCACAAGAATTCAGCATGGTGAGAAGAGGAGCGAGGCCATTGAGGTGGGCCCCGTAGCCGATGCTGGTCGGTACAGCAATCACCGGACTGTTTGCCAACCCCGCAACCACGCTAGGTAAGGCTCCTTCCATGCCGGCGACAACAATCAACACATCGGCATGGGCGATCAGTTCTCGATTATCAAGCAGGCGATGAATGCCTGACACTCCTACATCCCAGAGACGCTTGACTCGAAATCCACATAGCTCAGCGGTTACAGCCGCTTCTTCCGCCACAGCTAGGTCTGCGGTTCCTGCTGAGATTAGAGTAATGGTGCCGGGATACTGCGGTTCAATATGGCTAGGGGCGATCGCGCAAATTCTTGCCAGCGGCGAATAGCGTAGCTCAGGCAGGTGCGATCGCAAGACTTCATAGACTTCAGGTTCAATCCGTGTCGCCATGACCACAGGCGTGCGATCGCGCATCGCTGTCATAATCTTAACGATGTGCTCAGGAGTTTTTCCCGGCCCCCAAATTACTTCTGGGAAGCCCGTTCGCAACGCCCGGTGATGATCAACGCGGGCAAAATCATCAACGGGTTCGAAGTCGAAATATTTCAGCTTTTCAAATGCGACGTCAGGGGTCACTTTTCCTGAAGCGACCGCACTGAGCAAGTCACGCAATGCATCGGGAGTTGTCACGGTCTTCTTTGGGTCTCTGAAAAACTGGAGTGCAAATACAAGTGCTACTGAATCTGGAGCTTTAGCTTAAGGCATGAGTTGTTGCTCTAGCTGTAGTTCATCAATATTCCACAAACTACCGCCCAATGCGGAATACTCGACTCCTTCGACCCTATCGCGAACAGCACCGAGAGAAAGGGGATTCACAAGATAGACAAATGGTAGATGTTCTTGCGTGAGGCGCTGTGTTTCAGCATAGAGTTCTTTTCGAGCCTCTTCATCTAGCTCTTTAGCCGCTTCGATATAGAGCTGCGAAAGCTTGGCTTCCCACTCTGCAATTTCTCGCCCTTCTAAAGCTTCTTCGCCTTCTTGCGGCTTTTGGTTGAAGGCATGGAGACTACCGTCGACTCGCCATACGTTTGCGCCGCTGTTCGGTTCAACCCCTCCCGTCAAACCTAGCAAGAAGCATTCCCAGTCCAGATACTTGGTCATCTTCTCGACCAAGGTATTGAAGGCGATCGGCTGGAAATCAACTTGAATGCCGATGTTGTCTAGGTCGCGTTTGATTTGCGCCCCCATGGACTCGCGGATCTTATTGCCTGCATTGGTAATTAGGGTGAAGCGCACCGGATTGTCATCCCAATCGACTAGGCGACCATCATCTTGGTACTTGAAGCCAGCGCTTTCGAGCAAGGCTTTGGCCTCATCAGGGTCGTAGTCATAGCTCTTGAGCCCTTCTGACAGAAAATAAGGGCTCTGGATCGAGATTGGCGAGTTTTGAGGTTGCCCCAAGCCTTGAAAGATATTGTTGATCATTGTCTGGCGATCGATGGCATAGGCGACAGCCTGACGAAACTCTTGGGTATTAAACCAGCGCGATTTTGCTGGATTCACTAAAGGCTCTCCATCGCGAGATCCTTTGTTGAGATTGAACGAAATGAAGTTGGTTCCAGCCTGGGGACCGCCGTTGAAAATGGTGAAGTTACCCCGATCTTCTTCTCGTTTGAGGAGCGCAAAGTTTTCCGAAGAAACGCCGATGACATCTAGCCCACCTGAGCGAAACTGAAGCATCGCAGAATCTGTAGACTCGACAATTTGCACAATGAACTGCTGAATAAAGGGCTGTGGTTGCCCGGTATCGTCTTGCTTCCAGTAGTTGGGGTTACGCTCAAAGGTAATGCGCTGGAGGGTGTCGTAGCGCACCATTGTGTAAGGGCCACTGGAAATGATCTGCGTAGGGTCAGTGTCTGTGCCCCAGACCGAGAGAAATCTGGGGTTTCCCTCAGCGTCCGTCTCGTTGACGTATTGTTCTAGGGCGTGTTTGGGTAAGATAGCGAGTCCTCCTGCATAGCGGAGGAAGGGGGCAAAAGGCTCTGGAACCGTAAACTCGATGCGACGATCATCAATTTTTCTGACTGTGGGAAATGCGCCCTCATCGCCAATCCGCAAAATGTCTCGCTCGCCACTGGGAATGGCAGGGTTGAAGTAAATATCGTTGTAGGTGAAGACAATGTCGTCTGTGGTGAAAGGTTCGCCATCTGACCACTTCAGATCTTCTCGCAGCGTAAAGACAATGCGCTTTTTGTCTTCAGACATCTCCCAAGACTCTGCCAGGGAGGGTTCTAGCTCGTTGGTAATCGCGTTTTCGCTGAGCAGCCCCTCATAGAGCAGTCCAAAAACAATGGTTGCTTCTTGGCTCGTGACGGGATTGAACGTTTTCGGTTCGCTGATCTCGCTATAGACCAAGCGCGGCACTTCGGCGGCTTCTGTGCGGTAGAGATCGAGGCTACAGCTCCCAAGGGCGATCGCCCCAATTACAAATAACCCAGCTAACAGCCCATATCTCCACTGATGCCACTGGGCTTTCACATCGGTTATGAAGGTCTTGAGGGATTCAACCGAGACTTGCCTTTTCTGAACCATTGCTCCACCATCAGGGCGATCGCCATTGCCAACTCCACTGATCCTAGACGAAACCACAAAAGGTGAACACTAAAGTTTTGAGGAGGGCACTTCGCAATTGTGCTTATTGGGGGACAGATCGACGTTTCGCGGTATGAATCGATACAAAACCTTGAGCAAAGGTGCAGAAAAATGCAGTTTCATTTATTCTGTAGCCTAGTCGAATGAGAGTGAACGCGTTACCGAGTGTTTATCTATGAATGCAAATATGAATGGGGGAACCCTTGCCCCTAAGATGAATTCTGGCTCGTCTCCTCACTCCCATTCTTCGGCGTCTAGCCATCGCCCTTCAAATCATTTCACTTCAGGAAAGTCATCTGATAGCGCTCAGAACAGCTCTCAACAGGGCACCTCCAGCGCGTCTATTCCGATCAATTTATACAGAGAACTAACGGCTGAGCTGCAACAGACGCAAGAACAGCTCAGGACTATGGGCGATCGCAACGAGACTCTAGCCCAACACAATCAGCAACTGCGAGCAGAAATTTCTCAACTGGTGAGAGCTGTCCTCCAAGCTCGATATGCAGCCAACGCCTTACAACCAGATGCTCCAATCATGCCGGAACTCGACGCAGCTCTGAATCAAGGAGGCGCAAATCCGGAAGCTCCAAAACAGGCTCAAAATCATTCTCTGGAAGATGCACTGGCTGCTGCTCTAAACCAACAGGCGAGTATGATGCCTCCAGGAACGGCTTCCTCTCCTGCAAACCATAGCGATGCGTCGTCTCTAGCTGATGCGCTGTTAATTCAGTCTGGAGCAAAAGGCTCGATCAAGATGCCGTCTCATCCGAGACCGATGGGTACGACGCAGTCTCATGCCTCACACTCTCCTAACCTGCACGAAAAAGAAACCACTCCTGTTTTCAGAGGATGGGGAATCGTTGCCATTGTGATGATGGTCGTGGTAGCTGGATTTGGCATGGGGTTTGCCACAACGCTGTGGCTTCAGCATCGCAGCGGTTCAACTTCTCAATAGTCGGCGTTGCACATTCGAAGAATGATTTTGGTAGGGGCATCGCATTGTGATGCTCCTACAGCAGGTCATCCATGAGTTGAATCTTTCCGCATCATTCCATGCTGTGCAACGCCCAATAGTCCCTATAGTCTCTGAGATTTAGTTTTGCTGCAGAGCCAGTTGAGCTAGTTGTTCGCATTCATGTTGGGTCACTCGATGGCGAAACTCAAACAAATCACTGAGCTGCGATCGCACTATCCCCCCAACGAGCGGCTCGCTGATCCACGAAGCAGGCAGAGCAAATGTGACACTATCTGTTAGTATCGTGCGATCGCCGTCTGGTGTGAACTGATGGCGATGAGTCCATTGCTCAAACGGCCCCTCGACTTGAATATCAGTAAACAACCGCGCTGATTCGTAATCATTGGTATGCCTTGCTAACCAGCGAATCGGCAAGACTCCGAAATAGAGGCGGAACTCAGTCTCCGCACCTGGCCCTAGTCCTCCTTCTCGGCGCAGCACCTCTACAGGCTGCCACGGAGGCGTCAGAATATCGAGTACGTCAGGTCGCTCATGAAATCTCCAAACGATGCTGGCTGGGGCTTGAATCGTGACAGAGCGGGTGAATTGAATCATGAGCAAGTCTGAGCTTTAAGAGAACGTTCGAGAAGTTCAAGCGCTTCATAGATGTCATTAGCACGCAGGTGCTAGGACGATGCCATGAAAACCACTTATTACAGATCCTATCCGAGTCATGTTAGCCCTGCATGATTCCGCATCAATCCTTTTAGAAGCGTGCTTCCGGGATTGAGCCGTAACTTAGAGGTCAGAAATTTGAAGCATAAAAAACCATCTCTGGTTTCTCACAAAGGGGTAACATTATCTCTTGGGTATGTACCAGAATCCGTACATTTCCCATGCTTAACTAATATTTGTTGTCGAGGTGACTAGAGAGCGTCCTATGGCAGAGACATTTATGTTTAACGCCTTGAGAGAGGCCATTGATGAAGAAATGGGACGCGATCCAACCGTTTGTGTGATGGGTGAAGATGTGGGTCAGTACGGTGGCTCTTACAAAGTCACCAAAGATCTCTACGACAAATATGGTGAGCTACGAGTGCTCGACACCCCAATTGCAGAAAATAGTTTTACGGGGATGGCCGTAGGCGCAGCCATGACGGGATTGCGCCCCATTATTGAAGGCATGAACATGGGCTTTTTGCTCCTTGCCTTCAACCAGATTGCTAACAATGCAGGCATGTTGCGCTATACATCGGGCGGCAACTTCAAAATTCCAATGGTGATTCGTGGCCCTGGCGGTGTTGGGCGACAGCTCGGAGCGGAACATTCTCAACGGTTGGAAGCCTATTTCCAGGGGGTTCCAGGGCTAAGGCTGGTGGCTTGTTCAACGGCTTATAATGCCAAGGGCTTGTTAAAATCAGCCATTCGCGACGATAACCCGGTGCTGTTTTTTGAGCATGTGCTTCTCTACAACCTCAAAGACAACTTGCCGGAGGAAGAATATTACCTACCGCTGGACAAGGCTGATGTGGTGCGTCCAGGCAAGGATGTCACGATTTTGACCTATTCTCGAATGCGTCATCACTGCACACAAGCCGCAAAGACTCTGGAAAAAGAAGGGTTTGACCCAGAAATTATCGATTTAATTTCTCTCAAGCCGCTCGATTTTGAAACCATTGGCGAGTCGATCCGCAAAACTCATAAGGTGATCATCGTTGAGGAATGTATGCGATCCGGTGGTATTGGTGCAGAGCTGACTGCGTCGATCAACGATCGCTTTTTCGACGAACTGGATGCACCCGTTTTGCGCTTGGCTTCCCAAGATATTCCGACGCCTTACAATGGCAAGCTGGAAAGCCTAACCATTGTGCAACCCCAGAAAATTGTCGAAGCCGTTCAAGATATGGTGGCGCTCAAGATTTAATAAACTCAAAGGGCGTCGGCTGAATTGTTTTTCAGGATGAGCATTCGACAATCGCCATAACGAGGGGTGGAGTATTATCCTTAGCCTCTGCGGGGGGTACGCTATGTGCGAGCTTTGCAGGGGTGATCAATTTTAAGGGGGTGCTCACGTCGAAGCGATTCCTGGAACTAAATTCCTGCAATGTAAATGTTGGCTGTTACAGTCGCCCGAGTGGATGATTCCCTAGAGCGAAGGCGATCGCCCTTCAAACTCGTTAGGCTAGAAGAGAAGGTGTATTACGAGCGCCAAAATCTTCTATGGACATTCCACTTGTGGGTAAAATTCGTCGTCCTCTTCCCTGGATCATCGGTATCCTGGCAGTGGTTTTGGTTGGTGGAGGTGCTGTTACGTCGCTGATTCTGAACCGTCAGCGCTTGAGCCAGGTCGATGTCGAAGCGTTGACCGTTCCGGTTGAAGCGCAGCCTTTAGCCGTTCGCATTACGGCGAGTGGGTCTGTGGAGTCAGCGGAGTCCGTCAACCTCAGTCCGCAGACCTCCGACGTGCTAGCACAGCTTTATGTCGAGCAGGGCGATCGCGTTCAGCAAGGTCAGGTGATTGCTCGTATGAAAAGTGATGATGTGGAGGCAGAGGTTGCGCGAGTTCGAGCGCAAGTCGAGCAAGCCCAAGCACGATTGGCGGAAGTGCGAACGGGGAACCGTCCGGAGGCGATCGCCCAAGCTGAGGCTCAGGTAGCTCAGGTCGAAGCCCAAATTGAAGATGCAACCGCTCGGGTAGAGCTAGCTCAAAGTCGGCTCGAACGAAATCGCGACCTCCAAGAGGGCGGCGTCATCTCCTTAGATGAGCTAGAAGATTACGTCAACGAGGCTCAACGAGCGCAGGCGACTCTAGAACAACAGCGTCAAGCGTTGCGTGAAGCTCAAGAAGCCCTTGATTTGCAGAGACAAGGGAGTCGAGTTGAAGCTGTTGCAGAAGCAGAAGCTCAGCTCAGAGAGGCGATCGCCAATCTTCGGGCTGCCGAAGTTCGATTGGAAGATACCTATGTTCGAGCCCCCTTCTCCGGCATTATTACTCAAAAGTTTGCAACAGTTGGAGCATTTGTCACGCCTACCACGTCTGCATCAGAAGCGTCTTCAGCGAGTTCATCCGCCATTGTGGCGCTGGCGAGTGGCGTGGAGGTCGTTGCTGAAGTTCCAGAAGTAGACATTAGCTCTATCTACCCGAATCAACCGGTTGAAGTCACGGCGGATGCTTTTCCAGACCAGGTGTTTGAAGGGCGGGTGAAGCGTGTTGCTCCTCAAGCGATTGTTGATCCCAGTCGAGGTGACTTTGTTTACTTCGAAGTCGTGGTCGAGTTAGTGACTGGGTTAGACAAACTGCGTCCTGGCATGAAAACGGATGTCATTTTCATTGGGGATGAGCTTCAGCAAGCACTGGTTGTGCCTACGGTGGCGATCGTCAGCCAGGAGGGACAGCAGGGTGTTTTGGTGCCTGGAACTAATGATCGTCCGCGTTTCCGGCCTGTGACTTTGGGGCCACAGGTTGCCGATCAGATTCAGATTCTCGAAGGGGTTGAAACGGGCGATCGCATTTTCGTCGAGTTGCCTCCTGGACAAACGTTGGAAAATCTTACTTTTGGACGCCAAAACGATGAAGACGAGGACTAGCGAAGTAACCGTAGGTTTGTTCCAACACAAGCTGTCCTCATCAGATATCGTTAGCGTCAACATGTGCCCCAGTATTCGCTTATCACGGCCTCACCATGGATTTTCTCGAAAGCTTAAAAATGGCTATCAAAACCCTTACCGCCAGCAAGCTGCGGTCGGGATTGACCATGTTAGGAATCATCATCGGCAATGCATCAGTGATCACAATGGTGGGTGTCGGTGAAGGTGCCCAACGCTATGTCTCTGAACAGATTGAAGGGTTGGGGCCAAACGTATTATTCGTCGTGCCCGGTTCTCAAGAAACTCAGCGAGCCACATTCAATGTCCCCAAGACTCTTGTGCTAGCCGATGCAGAGGCGATCGCCGAACAGGTTGCATCCGTTAGTCAAGTTGCGCCTGAGTACAATGACCGGGGCCTCATTACGCGAGGCAATCGGACGTCGAACGCCACTATCGTCGGCACCACTTCTGGATTTCTCTCCGTCCGAAATTTTGAGATGCAGCAGGGACGGTTTTTCTCTCCTCTCGATATGCGTCGGAGTAATCCTGTTGTGGTGCTAGGGCCAGACTTAGCAGAGCGGTTAATGGATAATCGTGACCCGATTGGACAACAAATTCGCATCAAAAACGTTAGCTTCCAAGTGATTGGCGTCCTGGATGAAAAAGGCTCGAATCTGGGACTGAACTATGACGATGCGGTCATTGTGCCTATCACAACCATGTCCAATCGATTGGTGGGGCGGACTTCTCCTTATGGTGTTGAGCTGACTTACATTAGTATTTCTGTTGACGACGAAGATCAGATGGAAGCCGCAGAGTTTCAAATCTCGAATTTGCTGCGTCTGCGACACAAAATCGTTGGAGAAGACGACTTCACGGTCAATAGCCAGCAAGATTTACTTGAAATCACAGGAACCATCACCGGAGCGCTGACAATTATGTTGGCGGCGATCGCAGGCATCTCTCTGCTGGTCGGTGGCATTGGCATCATGAACATCATGCTGGTGTCCGTCCGCGAGCGCACCCAAGAAATTGGCCTGCGCAAGGCGATCGGCGCGTCTCAACAAGATATTTTGCTCCAGTTTATGATTGAAGCGGTGATTCTGGCTGCATCTGGAGGCGTCATTGGCACGGCAGTCGGTGTTGGTGGTGCTCTACTCATTGGGGTTGTCACACCGTTTCAGCCCGGTATCTCGATTGCTGCTGTTGGAGTTGCCGTCGTCGTATCAGGTGGTATCGGCCTATTTTTTGGGGTTGTGCCTGCCCGTCAAGCGGCAAAACTCGATCCCATCGTCGCTCTCCGCAGTGCCTAACGAATTTGTTGAACGCTCCGCAGTTTTCTTATCCTGAATCATCTTCACTATGAGCCAAACCATCATTCGCCTAGAGCAGATTTCTAAAATCTATGGCGAGGGTAATACAGAGGTGCGTGCATTGTCCGAGGTGTCATTGCTGGTTGAGTCGGGCGAATACTGCTCCATCATGGGGCCGTCTGGCTCAGGCAAGTCAACCGTAATGAATGTGATTGGCTGCCTCGATCGCCCCACCGCAGGTCGCTATTACTTGGATGGCGTAGACGTAGCAGGTTTAAACGATACGGAACTGGCTCACATCCGGAACCGCAAGATTGGTTTCGTGTTTCAGCAGTTTCACCTGCTGCCCCAGCTCACCGCACTGGAAAATGTCATGTTGCCGATGGTGTACGCCGGTATTCCTAATGGTGAGCGACAGGAAAGATCGGCAGAGGCTTTGAGCCGTGTTGGTCTTGGCAATCGACTGAACAATCGTCCGAATCAGTTGTCAGGCGGGCAACAGCAGAGAGTGGCGATCGCCCGTGCTATTGTCAATCAGCCCGTCTTGCTTCTGGCGGATGAGCCGACAGGAGCACTCGACTCTCAAACTACAAAAGAAGTTATGGCAATTTTTGAGGAGTTAAATGCCAGCGGTATCACGGTGGTCATGGTCACTCATGAACCAGATGTGGCTCGTCTGACCCACCGCATTGTTTGGTTCCGCGACGGGGAAGTGCTCCACAACAATCTTGCGCCAGAAGCATTGGGAGAAGTCGCAGTTTTTAGCTAAAGACTGACATCACGTCACACTTAAAGGTGGTTCGCGAACCGCCCTTAAGTGTGACGTATGACTCTATCTACAATTTGTGCTCACTTGGACTGCTCGCGTGCTTCTGCCCAAGCTTCTTTCATGCGACCTAAGTTGAGCGAAAACTCCTTCCACCCCAAAAATCCGTTTGGCTTAGGATTAGACTCGTCCCAAGAGGTGGATATGGCTCCGTAGCTTAGACCTAAGACGCCTAACCCAAACAGTCCCAGACTAACCAACAAAACAGCCGTCGTAGGCAGCTTAACTCCCTGAGTCACCGCAAAGTAGCTCACGAAAAAACTAGAGACCCCAAAAGCAGTTGGGATGCCGCAAAACAGCGCCATCCGCTTGACCATGCGGCGACTTACTTCTTCTGGAATACCGCTTGAAGCCGATCCCTTTGCTCGCTTTGGACTCGACTTTCGTGCCGAATCCTTTTTCGAAGCCGTAGCAGGCTCAGAAGACGAGTCTTGCTCATCCCTCTTTTCTGCTTTTTTGCGGTTTCGACTGGGCTCAAACGGCAATCGATTCGCTTCTTGAGTATCGCTTTGAGAATTTTGTGACATGCACTTAGGTCGTAAACCAGTAGACCACTAAACTATCCACGAATTCCAAGCCTTGTAATCAGTTCTCTGTAGCGAGCTTGATCCTGCTTGAGAATATAGCTCAGTAGACGCTTGCGACGACCAATCATGCGCAGTAAGCCGCGTCTGGAGGAAAAGTCTTTCTTGTTGGTCTTTAGGTGAGAACTCAAGCGATTGATTCGCTCAGTCAACATTGCCACCTGAACATCAGCAGATCCGGTATCCGTTTCGTGGATCTGGTACTCGTTAATGATGTTTTGCTTTTGCTCTTGAACCAGTACCATGAGCTACTCTTATCCCGTGTCTCTAAAATATCTTGTGCAGTCTATTATGTTATCACAGTTGGTTTTGAAGGATCACCGACTTAGCCAAGCGATCGCCTCTCGAATCCAAGTTTCCGCGTCTTCTGTTTTAGACAGTGCTTTCATTTGGCCTACGGCTTGCAGGGCTTGCGCAATTTCTTGAGGCGTATAGCCAAGGGCGATGAGCGTCATTTCCACATCTTCTTGAACCGTGCCTACAGGACTTGCATCAGGAGCCGTTGACAGCCCTGATTGCTGTCGCCACTCGGCCAGCTTGGTTCGCAGTTCTAGAGAAATGCGCTCTGCGGTTTTGGGGCCCACCCCTGGAGTTCGTGACAGGAGGCGAGTATTGCCGTTGACGATGGCTTGCACCAGTTCCTTGAGTTCGAATGTGTCGAGGAGGGCGATCGCCAACTGCGGGCCAATGCCGCTCACCGCAATCAGCTGCCGAAATAGGTCACGTTCAGATAAGGAAGAAAAGCCGAAAATCGTCATCTGGTCTTCCCGCAGATAGAGATGCGTGAAAATCTGAAGTGACTCTCCAATGGCAGGAAGCTTGGGAACCATGCGAGGCAAAATTTGCAGCTCATAGCCGATATGGTTCACCTCTAGAGTGAGGACGACTCGCCCTGCACTCATTTTCTGAATGCTTACAACGGTTCCCTGAAAGTAGCTGTACATGGGCGATTGGATGAAACGGCTGAATTGACGACTAAAATCTCTAGTTGGAGACTGAAGTCAAGTGACATGCAGAGAAATGGTATCTCATGAATGGCGAAATGGGCGTTGGCTTGTCTAGGCGTAGCCTGTATCTCCTATCAAAACGAGCGCGTGAAGTATGCAGAGTTTTCCAAAAATAAAGCTAATTGCTGTCGGTAAGGTGAAAAAGCGCTGGATTCAAGACGGAGTCGCAGCTTATGCTAAGCGAGTTCCTGAACTGGATGTTGCCGAAATCAAGGACTCGACGCCAGAAGCTGAAGCCACAAAAATATTGTCGATGGTGAAAGGGGGCGATCGCCTCATCGTCTTGACAGAAGAAGGCCGTTCTTATTCTTCGACGCAACTGGCAGAATTCATGGGTGGTGTCGATTCAGGAACATTAGTCTTCGTCATCGGTGGCCCCGACGGCATTGCTCCCTCGCTAAAGCAAGCGGCAACTCAGATGCTAAGCCTTTCCGCTATGACCTTTCCCCACGAGCTAGCGCGATTGCTCTTGATTGAACAGCTTTATCGTGCCAAAACGATTCTTCAAAACGGCAGCTATCATAAGTGAGTTCTGAAGCCATTGCCTAAAGCGAAATGGACGGAATTCCTAACAATTGCGCCATAGGCCAGTGACCATGCTGTTAAGGATGAAACCCGTGGTAATCATCGCCAGCTTGCTATTGGGATTGCCTTTCGTGGCGATCGCCCTTTTTTTCCTGTGGGCATCGTCGAGCACGCGATCGCCGGATGAGTATGAGGCGATTGTGTCTTACGGCGATACCGTCGATGCGGTGAACTCGGACTCTATCACCATCGCCACTTACAACCTTGGGTATTTGTCGGGATTGACCAATAATCTAGCGGTAGCAAGGCAGGCCAAACTGTTTGAAACCAACTTTCAGCAGGCGATCGCTGCTTTTTTACCACTCCAGGCTGACATTCTTGCCCTTCAGGAAGTGGACTTGGAGGCGCGCCGCTCGTTTCGACAGAATCAATCAGAAGCCTTTGCCCAAGCATTGGGATTGATCTCAGGGGCGATCGCCATCAACTGGGATAAGCGCTATGTTCCCTTTCCCTACTGGCCGCCTTCAGTGCACTTTGGTCAGATTGTTTCTGGCCAAGCGGTACTGACTCGATTCCCTGTTCAAGAAAATCGTCGTATCGTGTTGCAAAAGGTAGCGGGCAAACCGTTTTTCTACAATGCTCTGTATCTCGATCGGCTGGCTCAAGTCGTGACGCTGGAGATTGGAGGTCAACCACTCGTTATCATCAACGTTCATCTAGAAGCATTCGATGAACCCACTCGCCGCCAGCAAACCAAGGCTGTGCGATCGCTCGTTGAATCTTATGGCAATGGGGTTCCTATCATTTTGCTGGGGGACTTCAATAGTGTGCCGCCTAGTTCAGAATCCCCCGATCCCACCATTCAGATTTTGCTAGACATGCCGTCCCTGAAGCCTGCTTTTGCGGAAGAAATTCAAGAGTATTCTGCGTCAGGAAACGAAGGAGAGGCGATCGCCACCTTTCCCTCAGACCAGCCTGTTGCCAAGCTAGATTACATCTTCTATACGCCTAGTCACATTGAGGTGACGAATTGGCGCATTGTAAATGAAGCAGGGCAAGCCTCAGATCATTTACCCATCGTGATGGAGTTTCGACTACGCCCGTAACTCTGGCTAATGCGCCCTTCAGCTTAGGATGACGCTTCTTTAGAGATAGAGGATGACGCGGCAGATGTTGATGATCGTTCAGAACTCGGTTCTTGAAGGTTGGGGGGTGATTGAGTCGGTGTTGATGCAGAAGCTTCAGCCGCCGCTTGCGCGATCGTTTTTGGCTTTGAAACATCTTGAACTCGTAGCGTCAGACCAGCGGCGATCGCCATAAACACACCCCCCAACACGACCGCAATTAAGCGATCATCATTCAAGAGATTCTGCATGATCCAGCCCAGTCCTAATGAAGCGAAGACTTCGGGCAGCACGATAAAAAAGTTGAAAATCCCCATGTAGATGCCGCTCTTTTTGGGCGGTAGAGAACCCACCAGAATGGCATAGGGCATGGCTAAAAGACTGGCCCAGGCAATTCCCACACCAACCATCGACAACAGCAACCAATATTTGTTGGTGACGAGTAGCAGCGAAAGCAAGCCGACCGATCCACACAGCAACGAAATCATGTGAGCTTGTTTGCGGCTGGTGGCTCTTGCCAGTTTGGGTAACACAAACGAAAACCCGACGCACACAACGTTATAAGCCGCAATGCAAACCCCAGCCCATTCCACGCCTTCGGTATATAGTCGCGTTCCTTCGTTGACGGCTCCAAAGACGTTGTGTGCAACTGCGGGTGGAAAATAAAGAAACATGCAGTACATGCCGAGCCAGCTAAAACACTGCACCCAGGCCAACTGTCTCATTGTGGGGGGCATGTCTCGGAGGGCGATCGCAATCTCCTGAAGGGTACTGACAATTCCCAGGCGCTTTTCTTGCTGCTTTTGAAAGGCTTCCATATCTTTTGGAGGACGCTCTTCGGTCGTGACAACCGTCCAAACGACGGAACTCAAAAAGGCAACAGCCCCAACGTAAAACGAAATTTCAACCGACAGAGGCACAGCTGTATTCGCACTTTTGCCCACCAGATTGAAGACATGGCTGAGAACCCAGGGTAACGCTGAGGCTGTGATCGCACCCAGACCAATGAGCAAACTTTGAATGGCAAAGGCGCGGGTTCGCTGGTTTGCAGGCACAAGGTCGCCCACAAAGGCTCGAAACGGCTCCATGCTGACATTGGCGGCGGTGTCGAGTAGCCACAGCATTCCTGCGGCCATCCACAAGCTGGAGGAATTGGGCATTCCGACCAGAGCGATGGAGCTAAAAATTGCGCCCACGAGAAAATAAGGACGGCGACGACCTAGAAAGCCCCAAGTGTTGTCACTCAAATTGCCAATAATCGGCTGCACGACGAGTCCAGTTAAAGGAGCTGCCAACCAGAGAATTGGGATTTGGTGAGCATCGGCTCCCAAGTACTCAAAGATGGCACTGGTATTTGCCATCTGTAGACCCCAGCCAAACTGGATGCCAAGAAAACCAAAACTCATATTCCAGAGTTGCCAGAAGGTGAGTCGTTTCTGTTGCATAGTGCCTATTGCGTGCGTCTGCTATCAGGAAAGCCCAGGGCTTGCTTCTATACCGTAGTTCAGAACACCATAGAGAAGAAGAGTCGGGGAAATTGCAGTGATTTCAGCCAGCAACTCAACACTCGAAACGTTAAAAGCAAATTTCTCAAGCAACGGTTTCTGAACGATATCTGGTCAAAGTTTGTTGGAGTGAAGTCCCCCAAAACCGTGAGGAGAAAGAGCGATCGCCTCTCATCCCTTTCTAATGCGTGAGATCTACAGCCCTACTTTCACAGCGAGTCATCCTCAACTTCTGGCTTCAAGTTCCGTTCCATGAGAGCTTCGACGGCTTGCTGCGGTGTAATTCTGCCACTCAGCAGGTGGTAGACTTCCTGTGAGATTGGAACGGGAATCTTTTCCCGAGAGGCCAACTGAACCAGGGCGTTTGCAGTATTGACTCCCTCAGCCGTACCCTGAAGCTCATCCAGAATAGTGTCCAGCGTTTTGCCTTGAGCCAGCCCGTAGCCCACTCGGTAGTTGCGGCTTAAGGAACTGCTACAGGTTGCTAGCATGTCGCCCAGTCCAGACAAGCCGAAAAACGTCTCAGGCTGTCCTCCCAAGTGAGAGCCGATGCGAATCACTTCTGCCAGCGCTCGCGTGATCAACGCGGATTTGGCATTTGTTCCCAGATTCAGACCGTCACAGACACCAACGGCGATCGCAATCACGTTCTTCAACGTTCCACCCAATTCTGTTCCTAGCGGATCGGTGTTGGTGTAAACGCGAAAGACATCTGAGGCAAAGATCGTTTGCACTCTCTCAGCGGCGGCTTCATGTTCACAGGCGGCAACCGTCGCTGCTGGAAGCCCTTGCTCGATTTCTTTCGACAGATTGGGGCCAGAGAGCACAACAACCGAATGTTGGGGGAAAGCCGCTTGCCAAACTTGAGATGGTGTTTTCAAGGATTTCGATTCCAGCCCTTTCGTCGCTGTGACGAGAATGACAGCACGAGGCAGCGAGATTGCTTTGAGCCGCTCGGCCATTTCCTCTACGCCTTTCATCGCGATCGCCACTACAATCACATCGGCTCCGGCGATCGCCTTGGCTAAATTATCTCCCTGACGATGAGACCAAGTCTGGACTTGATGCCCAGCTTTAGTTGTAAGAGACGCCAAAGCTGTCCCCCAAGCCCCCGTTCCGAGTACAGCTACCCTCGCACCTTGGGATTCGTGGACTGGATGGGTGGACTGAGCGGCCTTCGTTGACCACTCCCCCTCAGCCAAGTGACGCGTCGCATCAGCAGATACCGACGAGTTCTCAGCGTTGGGATGGTGGGGCGTTGTGGGGTGAGCCATGGGTCTGTTACTTTCTACGTCACTCCCGTGGGAACGGACGCGTCTTCTCGCTCAGGGGCGATCGCATAGTCGGGCTGGCAGTTGTTTTTCACATAGGTGTGATACTGGGCAATCTGGCGATCGCACTCTTCTTCGCTCCAGCCACAGTGACGAGATAGCGCTTCGGTGATGCCGGGAAGGGCATCGTAGCCATAGTTGGCATGCATACACAGAGTTGTCCGGCGACGGCAAATGTCTACAAGGGTAAATGCCAGTTCTGACTGCACCGCATAGACTGCCTGTGCTTTGATATCAGGACGATAGGAGACAATGCGCTCTGCAAGATCGGGATTTTCATCCGTCAGAGAGAGCACGTTCATCGTTTTTGCTCCGTAGATCGAAAACAGATGAGCAATGAGACGAATGGGGAAGCGATCGCCATACTTGTCTACTACCTCTTTGGTTCCCGGATCAGTGGCCGTAATCGCTCCAGGAAATAGCGCCTTGCGAGTTTTGCAAGCCGGAGCTTTGCGTCCCATCTTTTTGTAAGCCGCGTCAACCATTTCCTCACCCACCTGCCGGAAAGTGGTGAGCTTGCCGCCGATGAGAGAAATCATGTTGTTTACCCCTTCTTTGGCATGGTCGAAGAGGATGTGACTGCGGGTGATGCTGCCAGGTTTTTTGCCTTCCTCATAGGGGAGAGGGCGCACGCCGGAATAGGTGAACTTGACATCGTCGCGGGTAATGCGAGCCGAGGGGAAGATCCGATTTGTCTCTGCGATTAGGTAATCTACTTCGTCGTCACTGGCTTTGATCTGATTGAGATCTCCGGTGTACCGTAAGTCGGTTGTTCCTACGAGATAGAGCCCAAGCCAGGGCACGATAAAGAAAGGACGGTTATCTGCTTTGGCTTCCACATAAAATGCGGTGTCAGGAGCGCCAGGGAAGGAATCGATGATGATGTGGCTGCCTTTGGTTCCACCGATTTTGCGAGTCGTTCCAATGGCGTTGGGTTGTCCCAGTCCACACACTTTGTCAACCCAAGGACCACTCGTGTTGATGACGACAGCGGCTTTTGCGGCGTTGACCTCAAATGTTTCTCCCGTGATCTCATCGCGGCAAGATAGACGATTGATGCGATCGCCCTCACGATGGAGCTGCGTCACTTTCACATAGTTGAGAACCGTCGCTCCAGCACTTTGCGCTGACGTGACATTTTCGAGGCAGAGCCGCTCGGCGTGTTCAGCCTGACCATCGTAGTACTGCGCCCCACCCGTTAGTTGCTCAGGGTTCACAGCGCGAAAGAGTTGCTTCAGTTTTGGCTTCGGCAACATCCGATGGGAAGGCAACGTTTTGTCGTAGCTCAAAATATCATACAAAATCATTCCTGCCTTGATTTCCCAATAGCTGCGGGAGCCATACTCGTAGATGGGAATCGTCAGCTGGATCGGCTGCACGAGGTGAGGAGCAGTCTTTAAGAGGATTTCTCGCTCTTGAAGAGACTCTCGCACTAAGTTGAACTCAAATGATTCGAGATAGCGCAGTCCGCCATGAACCAGTCGCGTAGACCAGCTTGTGGTGCCACTTGCAAAATCGTTTTTCTCAATCAAAATAGTGCGTAATCCTCTCAGGGCAGCGTCTCTAGCCACCCCTGCCCCATTGATGCCTCCGCCAATAACCAGGAGGTCATACTCAGTGGATTGAATTTCTGGATAATTTCTCATATCTGGGATGTGTCAAAGTAGTTCTCTTTGCTTGCACCTATCCTAACTGCTCCAAACGAGGCTAGCTGTAGGAAAGCAGCACTACCATGGCTTTGAAGTCTTGTCGTCAAACGTCGCGATCGCCCGACTAGCAGGCGATCGCGACAGTAAGAAGGTTTAGACAGGTGTCAGCTCTTTCATGATTTCTTCGTTGCCTGCGGCTTGAGCTTCGCGGAACAGGTGGTTTGCCCACTGCTGCACGTCATAGCGCTTGATGGCTTGATACATGCGCGTCATCCGCTGCTTTTTCTCTTCCTCTGACATTGATAGAGCCAAATCAATCGACTCATCCATGCGGCTGGAAGAATAGGGATTGGTTAAAATTGCGTCTGGCAGTTCCACCGCTGATCCCGTGAATTCTGAGAGCACCAACATGCCATCTTTGCCTTCATGGGCCACGACATATTCTTTGGCAACCAGGTTCAACCCATCTCGCAAAGGCGTAATCCAGGCGATGTCTGCTGCTTTGAAAAAGGCAATCAGCTCTTCAAACGGAATTGATTTGGTGAAGAGGATGATGGGCGTCCAGTTGAGCTTGGCAAAGCGACCGTTGATTTTTCCAGCTAGCTGTTCGATCTGGCTTTGAGCGGTTTTGTAGACCCGCATTCCTGAAGCGGGTGTAACGGCTGTGGTGATTAGGTTGATCTTGCCGTGCAGGTCAGGGCGGCGCTCTAGCAGTCGCTCGTAGGCCCACAACATTTCACGGTTGCCTTTCACATAGTCCACTCGACCCGCAGACATAATCAGAGTGTTTTCTCCAATATCTTCGCGGATCTTGGCAATCCGTTCCTGGGTTTCAGTCTTTTCCAAAATGGAGTGGATCAGGGCTGGATTTGTTCCTACAGGAAAGGCATCTAGATAAACGTGGCGATCGCCATATTTGAGGCAGGTCGTCAGTTCAGGCTCAGCCAAAGCCGTACCGACAGAGGTGAATGCTGGATCAACTGGGCCACGCTTCACAACTTCGACGGAACGGGCACTGCGAGCCGCCTGGACAAAGTTTTCCACATAGCGAGGAATGTGGAAGCCACAGAGGTCACAGCACAACAGGCTATCGATGATGCTTTCACGCCAAGGCAATACGTTGAAAATATCGGCTGCAGGAAAGGGCGTGTGGTGGAAAAAGGCGATTTTCACATTCGGCATTTTCTGACGAATGTAGTAAGGCGTTAGCCACAAGTTGTAATCGTGAATCCAGATGAGCGCATCGTCGGCTGCTTCTTGGCAGGCAGCTTCTGCGAACATTTCATTGATGTGCTGGAAGTTTTCCCAATCAGAAGAGTCATAGGTAAACTGCCAAGGAAACGAGTGCAAAATCGGCCAAAACGCTTCTTTGGAGGTGATGTGGTAAAAATTCTTGACCTGTTCAGCTGTTAGCGGAATCCGGCGAACGACAGTGTTTTTACTGCCTCCATCTTCCGTCACACCGTCCATGGTGACCCGTTCTTCAAAGTTGACTCGCTGCTTAGGAGTCACCTGCTTCCACGCAACCCATGTGCCGCTTTCTGCGTTCAGGAAGAAGCTTTTTAGGGTGGGCACGATGCCGTTTGGGCTTTTCTTCTCTCGGTAATAGGTTTTGCCGTTTTCCACGACCTCGTCATAGGGTTCGCGGTGATAAAGAATAACAAGTGATGATTTCATACCACTGCCTCCTGTTAATAGTTAAAACGTTTGCTGGATGGGGCATTCAGCCCACTTCAGATCAATATGAAAAGTGAGCCCACACTAATGTCTCATCCCGCTGATCAAGGGACAGCGGAATCTGTTGAATCAGCTAAAGAATTGGGGTTAAGCCTCGCTTCTTCAAATCCTTACACTCTAAGTATTCAAGCCCTGAAACCACAAAAGCAGCGACGGGCTTGCCTATTAAGACTCCCGCGCTGCTGACTTGGCTGTGCTGAACGGATGACATTACTGTCTGTAGCCTTTTCGTTATCTGCTTGAATTTTAAGCGACATTGCTTTTTCTTAATCAAGCTTAATACTGTTTGAGTGGGTGCATTGTATCATCCACCTCTGGTTTGATCTTGATACTCATAGCTTACAAAATTATTTCCCGTTCAGAACTTTGTCCAACGATAGATGACACGAAGATGCTTGCAGAGTACAGAACAACGACATCGGAGATCGCAAAATAGTTGGCAAAGGTTGAGTCGGCGATCGCCCGTTCAAGGCTGTCAGCGTCATGAATAATGCCGACTCAGGTACTAGCAGTTCTGACATAATCCGAACGTTTCGTTTCGATTGCCTCTGGACGATGATTCGCTACCAAGGATAGAACTGGATGGGTCATGAAATATCGAGGGTCTCTCTGGCCTTTTTGTCTGTTGCATCGGCGTATGCCGTTTTGATTGCATCGGACGGATGACTCCACTAGAGTCGATTCGTAAGTTCAATCTCAAGGTCTAAAAGTCACTGACTAGCTGATTGTCCTCCTTGAAAGGGGATATGAATTTTTAACTTACCTAACTTCTTTGAACAGCAGAAAAGATTTTGAGGGAACCATCGTCGTACAGTTTGTAAGAACGAATCCTGACATCAGTTTGTATTGTCAATAAACTCGTAGATGAGTTCCCGTCTGATGGGTCTTGTCCCAGATGGCTCGAACTCGCCCAAATTGTAGGTTGAACTGAAGTAACTGAAGCGGATGTTGCAGTTACCGTTCTATTTCATTGCCTAATTTTCATTGCCTAGTTAAGAGTTCTATCGGTTTTTAGAGGGAGTCAACAGACATCGTGAACATTGCATCATCATCTACCTCAAAGATTCGGTTGGTTGAAGATGCCACCCAAGAGCTCATGGCATGGGCAACAACCGTCAACGATTCGGATGAGACCTACTTTGAGCGAGGGCAGGTGCTGGCTCGTCGATTAGGAGCCCACTACCGAGAAGATGGGTTAACGGAGATTGGGTTTTGGACTCCAGAACTTGCTGGTGAGGTGATTCAGTCAGAAAGATCAATCTTTTTGGAACTGTTTACACCCGTGGAACCGGTGAATTTTGGAGCGAAGCAGCAGCAGATTAAATTCCGGTGCGATCGCCTACCGCTACCACAGCAGGGAGAATACATCTGGGGTGTTTTGGAAGGAGTTCAACCCGGCACTCGTGAGCAGATGGGCTCGCTTTATTGGCTGCGTTATCTAGATGCCCAAAATATTCTGCAAACCGTGCGCGATGTAGTTGCTTACTCTCTACCCTATGGAGTATTTGGGCCGGCTGAAGTGTATGACATGGCGCGAATTGAGCGAGAGCGCGCTGATTTGCATTATTTCCAGGCAACGGGACGCAAAAAGCCAGAGCAATCGGTGTCAATTCCAGAACCAGATGTTTCTCACGGGCCTGAATCGACTTCCTCTGTCTCTTCTGGCCCCCTCATTGGAACGATGCAAGCCACGAGTGAAGGCTCAACGGTTGCGGTTCAGACTCCAACCCAACCCGTACCCCCTCAGCCGCAAGTCACCATTCAAGATGAGGTGGTAGGCATTCCTCGGATACCTGCCCCTGTGAATCTGCTCCAACTGCATGTCGCAACGGCTTCTCCAGAAGGAACCCTTGCCGGACTTGCCAACCTGATTCAAGACATTTCTGACAAGCTAGAGCGAGGAGAGGATCTAACCCCTGCGGAGCAAAATTTCATCGGTTACGACGGCGTTCAATTGCTTCCTGTTGAGCCGACGATTGAGTATCGTCACGATGGTGACAACACCGACACCGAATTTTTTGCGCTTCCTTCTGACCTCAGCCTAGCGATGGAACAGGAGGCTGTGGATCTGCGTGTCACCATCGGTGAAAGCTCGTCTCCAGATGACAGTCGCGAAATTACGGTAACACTCCGCAAGCCCGATACTCAAAACTGGGGGTACGACATTCCTATCCTGGGTTCTTCCGCAACCAACCCTGCTAATTTGGGTAGCCTGCGGCCTGATGAGATGATTGATTGTCTGGCTGCCTTCCACAACTTCTCTCAGGGGCCTATTCAGGTCATTTACGACCTGGTGTATGGGCACGCTGATAACCAGGCTCAGCAACTCATCGGGCGGCAGTTCTTAAAAGGGCCGAACATGTATGGCCAAGACTTGAACCACCAGTTGCCGGCGGTGCGAGCAATTTTGTTGGAAATGCAGCGCCGCAAAATTAACACTGGAGCTGATGGGATTCGCGTCGATGGAGGCCAAGATTTTCGTTTCTTTAACCCTCTCTCTGGTCGCGTAGAGCAGGATGACGCCTATCTGTTGGCGATGAGTGATGTTGTTCAGGAAATTGGTGGTTATCAGCGGCTGCTGTTTACTATTTTTGAGGATGGACGGCCTTGGCCCCAAGAAGGGTGGGAAGAAACCTCTACTTACCGCGATCTGGTTGACTTGCGTTCGGAATCGTATCAGTGGGGGCCGCTAATTTTTGCGCACAACACTCCGGTGCTTAAAGGCTTTTGGGATCTCAAATGGCGACGGGTCACGGAAGTGATGGTGCAGGGCGATCGCTGGATTACTGGATGCGCAAACCACGACACGGTGCGTCGGGGCAACCAGATTGATCCGAGCAAAGATATTAATTGGAATTTAGGCGAAACGTTGCCCACCGCGCTGAACAATGCTTACGACAATCCTGCGGTGAAGCTGTGGGTCTATGGCTTTTGTCCGGGATTGCCCATGGATTTTATCAATGCGCTGATGCACGCCACATGGGGCTTTTTCCGCAACACGGACGATCGCTATGGCGTCAAGGTCGCGTCTGAAGAAATAGGGTTCTTGGACTGGCAAGTGACGCCAGAACTGTACCAGGAAACGTATGCTTTCAAGCGAGTTAAGCTCTTGGGCTTTGACAAGCTAGACTTTCTGCGTCAGTTTTGCCACGCCGTCTCAGCGGCAATGGAATATAGCGATTACGACTTGGAGCTTGTGGCTCAAATTTGTCAACGTTGTTTAGGCGATGACTTATCCCTTTGCGAACTGCCGTCGATGGGAGCCTTGAATTTTCCCGATCGCCCAGAATTTATGAAGCAACTGGATGTGCTGACTCTTAAAGCCTTTGCTAAAGCCTTTATGGAGGACATGCATGACCTCAGCAACATCACATACACTCTTGACAAGGTGGATCCGGTGAGGACGAAGTTCAATCTGCAGCTCAGAAGATACCGCCAGGCGCATTCTTGGGTACGCGAAAACCTGGGTGGACTTGATCGCTTCAACCGCCTAACGGATGACAACTACACCTTGTTCTATGGGCGACGGACTCAGCATCGACCCACTGTAGAGCACGACCCTGCTGCAAATTTAGAATCGTTGGTCATGGTGACGCATATGGGGGGTGATCCCGTTGAGGTGGCGATCGCCGACTGGCTACAGTTGGACTTGAGCGAATGGCAGGTGGCGATCGCCACGCCTGGGCTTGAGATTCCAGATGACTTGAGCGATCTAAAAGTATTTGAACTCAGGGATATGCAGGGCATTTTGCTAGAGAAGAAGATGACAACCTAGCTGCGCTCTTCGGTGTGTCTCAGTCTTATCAGCGATTCTCGCCTGGGACAATAGACGGATGTATTTTGAAGCACTGTGTGTGATTGACCAAGGCGGTCTGTCATTCAGATCGGGTTTAGGAAATCAAGTTGTGATTGATAAACTTAAAAACGAAGGACGCGGCACTGCCGCGTCTTATATCGCAGATGAGCTGATTTCCCGCGTAAACCGCCAGCTTATTGATCCAACACTTCAGGCCAATTTCCATCGGCTTTGGCAATATTGCCTTCGATATCTTCTGCCCATCTCTCCTGAATGCGCAGATCGTAGTTGAGATAAAGCTTGCCATCAACGATGCGCCACGCCTCCGGATCAATGGGGGCAGTGTTGCCTTGACTCACAGCCCAAGCACAATATCCTCCATACTGAGGCGCATAGTCTTCTGGAGATTCAGCAAAGAGATCTCGATGTTCGGCGCTAGCAAACTGCCAGGTTGTGCCGTTCCATTCATACTCAAACTCAGATGTGCCGATGACGACTTGCCCATCGGTGAAATATGCGACAGGGTCGGCTCCACGAATGGCGATTCCATCATCTGAAAAATAGCTGACTGACGTGTCTCCAGCGCAAGGATTGGCTCCGGCGCAGGGATCAGTCGCGCTGACCTGAGCATCAGCATCAGAAGAGTCTGAACTAACGACATCTGTTGTTCTAGAGCCTGAGCAAGAGGCTAAGGCAACCGTCAAAGTGGTGGCGATCGCCACATTTGCCCAATAGGAAATACTCATCGCAACACTTCTGATTTACAGTTAACGACTGATTCGAGTTGTTTAGCTGCCTGCACAAGGATCAGCAGCGCAAGGATCGGCTGCACAAGGGTCAGCAGCACAAGGATCGGCTGCAGCACAGGGGTCGGCGGCGCAGGGATCAGCTCCTTCCGTCTGAGTCTCTCCAGCCGGATCGCTAGTCGTGCCACCAGAGCAAGCACCAAGACCCAAAACCAATGTGGAAGCGATCGCCAGACTTGCCAAATACTTAACTTTCATAGAATTGACTCCTTTTTAATTCTTGTCGAAAACAAATGTGATGATAAACGTTAGTTGACGCCATCAAATCTTATGCTCATGAGAAATTGCTGAGATTACAGTAGGCAGAGCATTAATTTTGAACAAAATTGAGTCGTCGGGCGATTTAGCCATCACTTCTACTCTTCATTTAGATTTAGACGGAATTTAGATTTAGACGGAATTTAGATTTAGACGGACTGAATTTAGATGGTCTGACCTTGTTAGAGGCATATCGGCATTCCCCTTCGAGAGAATTGTCCAGATTTCAACACCCCCCACACAAAAGCTTCGCTGTTAGACTGAGAAAACGTAACGCTCATTTACACTCCAATGAGCCTGACTGACGATCTCGTCAACTCCACAAAGCAGGATATAGATAGCTAATACCGCTGGGGTTGAGTGTAGTCTCCGTACCATTTTCTGTTGAGAAGTGCTCTCACCGAGGATTGATATATGTCGCCAACCTTGCTCGTTTCCCGTGAACTCCCGACGCTAACCTATACTGCAACGCGCGATCGCTTTGATGAAAGCTGGAGACAGCCCCTATCAACCTTGCTGGGGTTAGGGCGAGCTGCAGGAGCCGACTTCGTCGAATTTTTTATGGAGCGGGTCAACTTTATTAGCTGCCTCGCCGAAGACGATGCCATTACCAGTATTTCTCCGCGTCTCTCTACTGGTGCGGGTGTGCGCGTCTTTCGAGGCAAGCATGACTGCTACGTCAGCACCAACGATTTGACGTTTAGTGGTCTCAAAGCGGCTCTCGAAAAAGCCCTTTCCATCATTGGGTTGACCATGCCTGACCCCAATGCGTTTGTGCCTGAAATCAACCTAGAACTATTGCGCGACTACGCTGCTGCTCGCAAAAAGGAATCCTGGCTCTCTGACTCTAGCTCCATGCAAGAAATGGGCGACGTGCTGCTGAGCGCCAACAGCACCCTAGAGCAAAAAGCAACCCATGTTCAGGCTCGACGAGCGTCCTATTTCCGCGACTGGCAAGAAGTGCTAGTGGCCTCCAGCGATGGTATTTTTGCCCGTGACATTCGCCTAACTCAGTCCTTGGGCTTTAACCTACTGTGTGCTGACGGCGACAACCGTTCCTCCATCAGCAAGCGTTTGGGCAGCACCAGCGACCCTAACTTCCTCCGAACCTGGAACTATGCTGACACCGCAGAGGAAGTCGCTGACTCTGCAGGCAAGATGCTCTACGCCGATTATGTTGAATCGGGGACTTACCCCATCATCATGGCCAACGAGTTTGGCGGTGTCATTTTTCACGAAGCCTGCGGACACCTTCTTGAAACCACTCAAATCGAGCGAAAGACCACTCCTTTTATGGAGAAGAAAGGCGAAAAGATTGCTCACGAAAGTCTTACCGCTTGGGACGAAGGACTGTCTGACAATGAGTTTGGCTCCATCGACATGGACGACGAAGGAATGCCTGCTCAGCGCACTCTGCTGATTGAAAATGGAATCCTCAAAAACTTCTTGTCTGACCGAGCAGGTGCTGTGCGCACGGGGCATCCTCGCACAGGCAGCGGTCGTCGTCAGGGTTACACTTATGCAGCCGCTAGTCGTATGCGCAATACCTATATTGCTCCTGGCGACTATTCCATTGACGATCTGTTCAACTCTGTTGAAAAAGGAATCTACTGCAAGAAGATGGGCGGCGGTAGTGTTGGCCCCACGGGTGAATTCAACTTTGGTGTTGATGAAGCTTACCTGATTGAAAACGGCAAAATTACCAAGCCTCTCAAGGGCGCGATTTTGATTGGGGAAGCCAAGGAGATCATGAATAAGATCTCCATGTGCTCCAACGACCTTGGCCTAGCTGCTGGATTCTGTGGCTCCATCAGCGGCAGTATCTATGTCACTGTTGGTCAACCCCACATCAAGGTTGATTCCATCACAGTTGGTGGGCGGTAACGTCGCAATTTTCCAACATCTTTAGGGTGGGCTGCAGCTCAGTCACAGCCCACTTTAGAGAGAAAGGTTAAGGTCATCGAAAATCCACAAGTCTAAACTTTAGAATTCTCCGCACAGCAGAACCCATGCCCACTATTCAAGACATCTCAAAGTACGCCGAGACCAGCGCGCGATCGCTCGGTATCAAAAAATATGATATCTATGGCTCCACCGTAGATGACACTAGTGTTCAGGTCGATAGTGGAGAGCCCAAGCAGGTCAAAGCCTCCAATCGCGCGAGTGTGATTGTGCGTGTGTGGAACAGCGACGATACTATTGGTGTCACCTCAACGACTGATGTCGATGCTCAAGGTATCGAACTGGCTCTAAAAACGGCATCGGAAGCCAGTGCTTTTGGGCCGAAGGAGCACGTACCTGATTTCAGCCCTGAAGCTCAAAAACCGATTGAGGCTCGCGAGATTGAAAGAACTCCTCAAGCTCCCGTCTCCCAACTGATCGAAACTCTCGTGGGGGTGGAGCAACGACTGCTGGATGCTCATCCGGCGATCGCCGGAGTCCCTTACAACGGGCTCTCTCAGCGCGATATTGACAAGTTCTATCTCAACAGCGATGGAGCTTTGCGTCACGAGGCAAACTCTTATACGTCTCTTTACCTCTATAGCAAGACAGAGCAAGAGGGCAAAAAGCCTCGCAGTGCGGGTGCTTACACCATCAATCACAGCCTTGAAAAGCTGAATATTGAAAAATGTTTAGCCGAGGCTGCTGAGAAAACGATCAGTCACCTTGACTATCAAAAGGTAAAAACAGGTCGCTATTCTGTAGTCTTTTCTGCTGAAGCGTTTCTAAGCCTGTTGGGAGCCTTTTCAAATCTGTTCAACGCCCAGAGCATTCTTGATAAGCAGAGCCTTTCAACCCCTGATTCTATTGGTCAACAGCTCGCTTCTCCCCTCATTTCTGTATTTGATGATGCCCTGCATCCTGACAATGTGGCGATTGAGACTTTTGATGGTGAGGGCACTCCTACTCGTCGAGTGCCTCTGATCACGGAAGGAGTACTGACAAGTTTTGTTCACAGCGCGGGCACTGCCAAGCGACTCGATACCCAACCTACAGGCAACGCCAACATCGGTGCCAAAGTGTCCGTCAGTCCCAACTTTCTCCACGTTACCCAAGGACAAGCGGCAGAACAAACCTACAGTCTCGACACTGCTGAGAATGTCATTTTTATCGACGATCTTAGTGCGCTTCACGCTGGAGTCAATGCGCTTCAGGGTTCTTTCTCTTTGCCTTTTGATGGCTGGATCGTCAATAAAGGAGAGAAAGTTAGTATCGATTCGGCAACGATTGCCGGAGATATCCGCGATCTGATGAAATCCATTGTCTACGTCGAGCAGGAAGCTGAAATTACCCCTGGCGGGATTTCTCCCCGTGTTTGGGTAAAAGATCTATCCGTCACCGGTGAGTAAGTCCGTTCTGTGTAGCAATCTTATCAGCACTGCGTTCTAGATGTTTTCTGCAGAAAACGTATCGCATTGCTCCAAACTACCTGCCTCTAGCCCACGGGAAAACCATCGCATCCGTTGCTCTGATGACCCGTGGGTAAACGAGTCAGGTGCAACATAACCACGCGTTTGTCGCTGAAGCCGATCGTCCCCGATCGCACTAGCCGCATTTAGCGCTTCTTGGATATCTCCTTGCTCAAGGATTTGCCGATCTTCGTCGGCATGATGTGCCCAAATGCCTGCAAAGCAGTCAGCTTGAAGTTCGAGTCTGACTGAAAGTTGGTTTGCCTGTACTTCGCCGGCTTGCTGCTGAGCTTGGCGCACCTGTCTTGAAATGCCAGTGATGTTTTGCACGTGGTGCCCGACTTCGTGTGCAATGACATACGCCTGAGCAAAGTCACCTGGAGCTTGGTGCCGAGTTTTCAGATCGTCGTAGAAGCTGAGGTCGATGTATACTTTTTGATCTACAGGACAATAAAATGGCCCCACTGCAGCTTGAGCAAACCCACAAGCTGACTCAACAGCTCCCGAAAATAAGACTAAAACTGGCTCTTGGTAATCTCCGCCAAGTTCTTGAAAAATTTCTTCCCAAGTATCTTCTGTATCAGCCAACACGACTGAAACAAAATCAGCCAGCTCATCTTGTTCTGGCGAAGTGGGTGTTGTAGAAGAAGGCGATCGCGGCTCGACCGATGCTCCCTGTTGCAGCACAACTGTAGGATCTCCGCCCAATAGCATAACGACAACTGCCAACACCAACACCCCGAGACCACCCCCCGCAGCAACGGTGCGTCTGCCGCTAGAACCTCGTCGGTCTTCAACGTTATTGCTTCTTCGGCCCATCTGCCAGCGCATAATTTCAGCTCCTGTTATCGACAAGGTTTTCTCAAACCTGACAATATCCTGACAATCAGGCTTGCGTCCTCCATCGCAGGTGGGTGAACTGATTCTCGATTAATTAAACGTCAAGGTTTGCTCAAGAAAACTTGAGCACTTTTCACGTTTAGTTTACAAGAGTGATGTAATAACTGACTTGGTAGAACAGCGGCCAAAACTTTTATACCCGAGACAGCGGATGTTCAGCGATGATGCAAGGCTAATTGCCTTGTGCTCAGATTTTCATCCAAAATCAAGGCTGAGGAGAAACAAGCTTGAAGAGATTTGTATTGTTAACGTTTAAGGCGTTTAGGATCAAAGAGTGCTGTGCTCAAATCAGTTCCATCTAGCTGTGCTCCCCTAAGGTCGGCACTGTTAAGATTTGAGCGAAAGACATCAACATTCACAAAAATCGATTCCCGCAGAGAGCTACCCTGCAACACGGCTCTTTCGATATAAGCAAAACTCAAGTTTGCTCGCGTGAGATTAGTGCCTCCCATCGTAGCTCTTGATAAATCAGTCGAGCGCAAATCAGCTCCCTTAAGATTTGCCCCACGCAGCTCGGCGTGTTGTAAGTCAGAAAGGGTCAATACAGCGTGTTTTAGATTAGCTTGTCTGAGATTTGCATATGCAAGGTTGCATACCCGCAAATCTGAATATTGGAGGTCTGCGCGGTTTAGATTAGCTCGGGACAACTGAGCACGATAGAGGACGACTTGAACAAGCTTGGCCTTTTCAAGATTTGCCTTTTCGAAATTGATGTTTGTCATCTCAGAATGGGACAAATCCACTTCTGAGAGATCGCTGTTTTTCAGGGATGCATCGCTGAGGTTCACTTCTCGCATTTCTGCGCCCGCAAGCACTGCGTTGTTGAGCTGTGCTCCACTCAGATCTGCTCCAGACAAGACTGCTCGTCGTAAGTCGGCACGATTGAGGTCTAGCTGGCACAGGTTTGCACCGCTAAAGTCGGGTCTGAGTCCTGGACGCAAGTGAGTCTGACGCCATTCATTCCAGGCATCAACGCTACGCTTGAGAATGCTCAACAACTCTAAATCAGCCATAGGACATCGGTTTGGGAGAGATAACCAAGTGATGAAATGCAAAAATTGGATGTATGAAAGGCCCAGCAACGATTTCACTGGACAGATGCACTGACTGTTACATTCAGTCTTCCCGTTACCTCATCACGATGAAACAGGTTTCTTGATGTGGTGATTCGGAGGTTGTTTTTCTTCCCTGTGTTTTTTCAGAGCGATCGCGCTCATCATGCATCAAGACTCAACGTTTCTATTCTGGTCTTCGGTATACTGCTGTATTTCCGTTGATACTTGTCGAATGTTCAATTCATTCGCTAAAAATAGAGCAAGCCTAAAGTGCAGCTAAGCCCATCAGTTATCAATAAACAAAAGTGACTTTAGTGAGCCATCCGACAACTTCCGTGTCTACACCGATGCAACGACGGTGCATTATGGTGTGCCATCATCGTTCTTGCTTGCGGAACGGCTCCGAGGCTGTTTACGCTGCGTTTCAAAAAGAAAAATCCGCAGAGCCTTCCTCTTTTTTTGTTTCTAAAAGCGAGTGTACAGGGCAGTGTAGCTCTGGCCCTACGGTTCGAGTGATGCCTGATCAAACCTGGTATTGTCAGGTGCAACCCGAAGATGTCCCGAAGATTGTGACACAACACTTGCGAAATGACACACCAGTCAAATCGCTCCTTCATCCTCGTTTTCACCCTCAGTTTCTATCTGAAATTCCGCAGTCATCTGAGGCACAAGCTTCTGAGTCTGACAGGGCGGAAGTCTGCTCAAAGGGGGTGACCGAACAGTCTCCAGAAACGTCAACCTCCGAGGTGTCTGCCTCCAGTTCTGAGCTAAGTGATGAAACCTGATTTGAACAAATTCTTTCAAATCAATCGGATATGTGTTGGCGACACTGCTGGAGAAGAAGTCGGGAGACAAGAAAGAATGAACATTTGTCACTTGCAGGTGTTTCTATCCGTGGTTGAACACGGAAGTTTTTCAGAAGCTGCGCTCAAGCTAGACATGTCTCAATCAGCAGTGAGTCGAGCGATCGCCGCATTAGAAGAAGAAGTGGGCGTCTCGTTGTTGTTGCGCGGGCGCTTTGGCGCACGTCCGACTCGCTTTGGCGAGCGCATCGTGGGTCATGCGAAGCAAATGCTGCAGTTGAAAAACGATATCGTGTACGAAGCCTATTTGGAGAAAGGACTTCAGCGAGGACGAGTGCGTATTGCGTCTTTCCGAAGTGCAGCCACTCATCTGCTTCCGCCTCTGATTGCCCAATATTCGCAACAGTATCCGGACGTCGAGGTGTTCTTGGATGAAAATGATCCGAATGTGGTTGAGCAGTCATTACGAGATGGACGAGCGGATATTGGGTTGATGCCTCTCCCTCGCGCGGTTGAAAACTTGGACACGTGGGAAATTGCTCAAGATGAGTTTGTGGTGCTTTTGCCCCCGTCTATGCGTTTACCTCCGGCTCAGTTGAGCTGGAGTGATTTAGAACGGTATTCTTTTATTCTTTACAATTATGCTGACTGTACAACAACAGTACGCAATCACTGGGAAAAATGGCAGCAATCTTTCCGAGTTGCCTATGAGGTGAAAGAAGATTCTACAATTGTCAGCATGGTGTCTCAAGGATTGGGAGCTGCTATTTTACCGCGATTGGCCGCTATGCCTATCCCCGCAGACGTGCAAGTGCGATCGCTCCCTATTCCCCTCATCCGCAGCATTGGAGCTGCAATTCTTGCCGACGCGCTGCACTCACCTGCTGTATTCCGATTTCTCGACTTGTTACGGGCGATGCCACCAAGCTACTAAGAGATCAGGCAGTTGCTACTTAAACACATCCTAAAAGAGAAAAGAGTTGCAGGAAGATAGCTAAGGCTACGGCTCACAGTCTTCGTCAGACTCTGATCGTATCGATCCCAGAATCGTATCGAGCACAACACAACGCTCATTTCCTGAATCAGGAGGAGCCGCAACCGCAATCACAACTGGAAGTGTCGGTGGAGTAGATCCATCGTTGTAGTCATTGACCTCAACTGACAACGTACCATCCTCTCGAAAGACAAGAATGTCAACATCGTTGCCATCTGCGTCTTCAGCCGTTAACTCGAGGACGCCAGGGACGATTTCACCTTCCCCCAGAACCTGTCGAATTCCGTTAGTTTCAATTTCAGGAACATCGCCAGCTGCTTCGTTGGAGTCAAAAAACTCGATGACGCGGCGGCGGCGTTGGCGTTTTGCCTCAGCTTGGGTCACGCGGATTGACTGTAGAACCTGATCTTTCGCTGTAATGGCTCGCTGACGATTCATAAACGCGAGCCAACCTGGAGCGGCGATCGCCATCAAAACTCCGATGATGACAACGACGACTAGAACTTCAAGGAGGGTAAAGCCTGCCGCTGAATTTTGAGTGAGAGGTTGCTTCTTCATAGCTTGTAGGGTGCAGACTTACTGCCAGCGAGACGACGAAAAATCAGGGAGAGATACTCAATCTTTTAGTTAACAGGCTGTTTCTCCAGAACAGGGCGGCTCAGTACTTGAGTTTCCAGAGTCGGTAAAAAGGTTCTTCGTCCGATATCGGCTCCCATGCCAGGTCGCCCACTTGGGTTGCCTCGCAGGAACAAGATCGTATCGCGATTCAGACCCCCTTCCGCATTATTCGGCAAGTCTCTCACACAACCGTAAAAGCTGTTTGCAAAGTCTGCGGGTACGGTGTCATCAGATGTAAGCGTGTATCCAGCTGGACACTGAGTCTCGATGTCGGCTCGGACTCGATCATCTACATAGTCAACTAAGACCTGCGGCGTTCCACCTGGTGCTGCTCCTCCTTGTTGGTTAACTGCTCTGCCTCCATCTGTGTCAGAGTAAAACGGCCAAGAGCGGAAGTTCCGGTCGAAAGTGCCCGGATCGACATAGCCAGCAGTCTCAGCTCCATCAGCCTGAAACTGAGTCAGGGCGTAGCGACGGATACGAGCGCCGCCGCTCCACGTGGGGCTGTCGGCGGTGTCCAATGTATACACGATTAGCGCATAAGAATGCCCAGTTACACAGGGTGTATTGGCATCGGCAGTTCCTGCATCACAATCATTTCGAACCGATGAGGGTAACTGCTGCTGTTTCCAGAAGGCAAGAATCGGACTTTCGTCTGCGTCTGTTAAGTTTGCTGGAATGTGGTTATATAGCCCTGGGCAGTAATTGGCATCACCGGCTGTTCCAGTTCCAGCTGCATTCATACAATCTTCGTTGTAAACATAGACGGCTTGACGCAGCTCCGTGCCGATATAATCTAGCGCCATTTGCATTTCTTGTTGAGTCTGAGTGCGCGAGGCTTCAACTCGATCAGCCGTCAGTAGCTCAACTACTAGATACATCAGGCCAGAAATGATACCGCCCGCAATCAGCACGACGACCAGCAGCTCAATCAGGGTGAACCCCTTATCTCTTGTTTCTGTAGTAGATGAGCGTTGAGGTAGCTTTCTCAACGCCTGGATGATCAACTGAGTATTAAACCGTGTCTGTACCATGGGCGTTTAACTCTGGCTAAGTATGAAGATTATCGACCTAGATGAAACAAAAGAGACCTAACTAAAATTTGTCTACAGGTTGCTAAATGACCGTTTCGAGAACGCTAAGAACAGCTTCGCACCACTGCTAATCGTCGCAATCGCCGTGATAACAGAACAGTGAGCCATCCGCGTCACTCCAACTCATTTCGGATGTAATAACAGCTAAAGGTTTTGTCCGCTGATTTCCTTGCCCTGATGTAAATCTCAGAGACGCAGGATCGGTCTCAAGAGCAGCTCCGCCTAGGTTATCCCGAGCACTTGACGTGTAAACCCTTACCATCATGTTGAATGTGCTAGGTCGTCCACTAGTCCCGCGATTGTTTTCGGCGTTGGAGATATCGCCTTCGTTACGAAAGACCTGCATCAAGAAGTCCTCTTCGCAGTCCCCATCAATGTCAATAGGAAGCACCTGCGTTACAGCAAGGGGGGTGCCATCGTAATCTGAACAGGCGTTGTCTACGGATTGCATCTGTGCAGACGCATTGGCTGGTGCTGGCACAGCGTCGAGATCAGCAGCTCCAGCAATAGCAGGAAGAACCTGACGCTGATGCTGGCTGAGACTTACTAAAGCTCGAACCCGATCAACTTCACCTTGAGCAAGTTGCAGCGCTTGTTCAGCTCGACGATTTTGAAGGCGGGTCGCCGCTGCGAGCACCAAGGGTGGCCCAATCATGGCACTGGTCAGAGCAATGACTGCGATCGCCACAAGACATTCCATCAACGTGAGACCTTGTTCAGTCTTCTTTGATTTTGGCAACGCTGAGGAACGGCCTATCCCATCCGTTGTTCCCGACAACTCACCAGATGAAGATGAAGACATTTGACGAGGTAAACGTTGAGGCTGAGAAAACATAATGCTCATAGTCCAGAAAATCCAGAGTTGAGATATAGAAGATGCAAGAAAACCGAACCCTTTACTGAAGACAATAGCCCTGACGAACGCTAGATAGCTCAGGCATTTAATAATGATGCAATCTTGAATAGATTCAAGGGTTAAGGCGCGATCGCCCCTATTTTAGGATGTACGTTTCTTTTACAAGATCTTTCAGAGTAATTGTGGAAGTTTCTCCAAAGCTTTCGAGCTATGACTCAGCAGAATTACAGAAGTTCAAACGAAGCTCCAACTTTTTAGAGATCATCTCTCAGGACAACTTCGTAGACTCGAATTCTCCCTTAGCTCGCCGCACAATCCTTGACGGCTGTTGACACAAGCCTGATTCAATTTTAGCGATTTCTTGTCGATCAAGCGTTACAGCAATGCTAAATACGTCGGTACCGCCGTTCCGCTGGCTATCGGTGCAGCACTGCTTTTTAGTTTGAATGAAGCATAATCGAGTTACTGCCCCGTCGAACCCGTACAAACAACGATCGCCCTCTCTTCAATCGCCCTCCCTTCAGTGGTAGCAGCTTCAATGGCTTTCAATGTGAATACGGAAAAAGCTTTAAGAGATTCTCAACAAGAGCCCCGTTATGATGAAATTTTCGACAAGCTAGAATTCGTCACATGCAACGGAGCCGTCAATCGCGTCAGGCACAGAGGTCTGTCAAACAGCAAGTGATACCCAAACTAACATTTGCTTCAGTCAGCGAGCCCATTTCCTTTGTAATATCGATGAATAATCAACGCAAGATCATTCACGGATCATTCTTGAGATCATTCGTGGCGATCGCGCTTTCATTTCATTCCTCGTATCTATTCATCCTCATCGTAGTGGCGAGGCTTGATAGCAAAGGTCAGTACCGTCTCGTCTACTCCTTTCAGCTTTAGAGGGCTGTATTTCTGAATGACGGTATCATCTAAGTAGTCCGCTACGGCAGCAGAGACCAAGATGCTGCCTGGATCAGCGGCTTCCTGAATCCGAGCAGCGATATTGACGCTAGGCCCAATAGCCGTGTAGTCAGAGCGTTCAATACTGCCAAACATGCCTACTACAGCAGTGCCTTGATGAATGCCACAGCGAAACTGCACTTCAGGAATACCTTGGTGTCGCCAGTTTTCATTTAACTTTTCGAGCGTCCGATGCATCTGTCGCGCAGCCGCGATCGCCTGTCGCACCTGCTCATTGGGGCTCGCTTCTTCTGGCGCACCAAAAATTGCCAAAATTGCGTCACCCATAAATTTATCAACCGTGCCGCCATGCTCGAAGATGGCATGAGTCATCTCCGTCAGATAGTCGTTGAGCAGTTCTGCGACTCTGCGCGATCGCAGCGTGTTAGATAACTGAGTAAACCCCACAATATCGCTGAACAAGATTGTTACGAGCTTGGGTTCAGGTCGTAAATCCAGGCTCAGCTCGCCACGAGCCGCCTTACTGACTAATGATGGAGGTAGAAATCGTTGCAGAATGGATTCGGTGAGATAAGTGTTGAGTTGGAGAATTCGACGCTCACTCTCCTTTAGCGCAATTAAGTTGTGCACTTCGGCAAGCAATTCTCGATGATTGAACGGCTTTGACAAATAAGCATCAGCTCCACGCTCTGTGCCCTCAATGCGGGTCTCCTCATCTGCTTTTGCCGTGAGCAAGACGATAGGAATTCCTTGCAACAGCCGCTCTTGCCGAATGGCTTGAATCATCTCTAGACCCGACATTTTCGGCATCATCAAATCAGTCAGAATCAAGTCGGGTTGCTCTCGCCGTGCGATTTGCAATCCCTCAAGTCCGTGACGAGCGACGGAAACCTGGTACCCTCCTCCCTCTAAAATACTTTTGACATATCGCCGTAGGTCAGGATTGTCGTCCACGACTAGAAGATGGAATGGTTTGGATTTCACTGAAGAAGAATTTGGCGGTGCTCCTCCAATTGTTCTGGCGATCGCGTCAGAGACATTCTCTGTAGAAATCTGATCAGGCATAGGAACAGCAGCCATATTAGAGGGCAGCTCAACGATTGGAGAAATCGTTTTGAGTGAATCTAGCTCGGCACTTCCCTCTGTTTCCGGAGCTTCCTCTTCGAGATCGATATCGGCAAATTCAATCAAAGCTTGGTGATATTCAATCTCTGCGGGCACGTCTGAGAGCTGATCGGGGGGAAGATGTTGAGTCCCTTGCAGCAATGAGACCGTTAGTGTCGTTCCTTGCCCATAGACAGATTCGACCGCAACTTCACCCCCGTGTAATTCCACCATTTCTCGAACCATTGCCAGTCCTAGACCGCTTCCTTCATAGGTGCGATTTGCCGATCCATCGGCCTGTCGAAAGCGCTCGAACAAGTGAGGAATCTGATCTTCTCGAATACCGATCCCCGTATCTTGCACCTGGAGCAAGCAGCGATCGCTCTCCGTCCACACTGATACATAAATGCGACCGCCCGCCTGGGTAAACTTCATCGCATTGGACAGTAGGTTGTAAACCACTTTGTCAAATTTTTCGACATCCAGATAAAGCGGCGGACATTCACCAAAACGAGTGATCAAATCAATGTTTCGCTTTGCGCAATAGGAGCGAAATGACTCCACGACTTGACGCACGAAGTTCACTAAGTCGCAAGGACAAAAAGTGGACTGCATCCGTCCCGCATCAATGCGCTGCAAATCGAGTAGCTGGTTCACCAAGCGCAGCAACCGCCGCGAATTCCGCAGCGCAATCACAGACTGTTCGTAGTCAAGTCCTTCTCCCTCGGTGACGGCTGACTCTAGGGGGCCGATGTTGAGAGTCAGAGGCGTTCGAAACTCATGGGAGATGTTCTGGAAAAACTCAGTTTTTTGGCGGTCGAGTTCAATCAGTTTTTCAGCTTGTTGACGAGTGGTTTGGTAGAGCCGCGACTGTTGAACCGCGATCGCCGCTTGAGAGGCGACAGCCTGCGCGAGTTCGATTTCCTCAGGTAGCCACTTGCGAGGTTGATTGATTTGGCGGAGAGAAATGCTACCGATGATCTGACCATCAGCAATTAGCGGCACTACGAGTAGAGCAGACGCAGGCGATCGCAGCGGCACATCCATTGGATTCATTTCAGGATGCTGTCTCAAGTCATCAATGACGACAGATTCTTGAGTTTGCATCAACTGCTGCAACACAGGATTGCCCTCAATAGGAGCGATAGAGCGAGGTAAGTGGTGAAGATCATGATGAATAGAAGGAAACTCGCCTTGATGCAATGCTGATTCGTCTCTTGAGAGCGACGAGCCTTCTCCTTGAAGTACCATCGGGCTGATCCAGGTTTCTCCTGTCGTGCCGGACTCGGAGATAAGGTAGGACGTTGGCAAGTCTAGAGGTAAGTCTTCCTCCGAATCAGCAAGAACACTGTTAGAAGGAGCCTCAGAAGGACGTTCCTGTGGTGAGATGTCATCTCTCTCTGATGCGCTCGTTGCATCGTAAAGTCCTACGCAATGGACAAAAGTATCCTGAGCTGTCCATAGAGAAAGAGCACAGCCGTCCACATGAAGCGCTTGCCCTAGTTGCTGAGTAATAGCTGCGAAAATATCTTCTGGATCAAGACTAGAGCGGATTACAGCCGTGATCATGTTGATCAGAGCTTCCCGCTTCGCTAGAGCTTTAACACGCTCATAGTTACGAGCTTGGGACAAAGCTAGGGCAACCTGATCGGCGACAAGAGTGATCAGGTGGATGTCGTCTGGATTCCAGATATGAGATTTTTGAACATGGTGGAGTGCCAGCACGGCCATCAGTTCCCCTTGATAGCTCAAAGGGACGAGAAGACTCGACTGAATTCCCAGAGATTGGTAACTTTCTTCTACCTTTGGCGATAAGTCTGCTTCGCTGGGATCAGAGAGTTCAGCAGCAGGAGAGTTTGTGGCTTGATTCCCTGCACTACTTGTACTGTTCTGGACATTGTCGGTAGCGGAAGGGCGATCGCCATTTTGAAGATTGATTTGGAAGTTTCGAAGCGCGTCAACTTGCCACACCGTTTGAGCCAGCAGATCAGGATCGAGGTGGTTCTTGACGGAACGATCGACGTACAAGTAAGTCTCGGAAGCCAGCACATCATGCTGCATCGGCCGCAAAACACAACAATCAGCGCCAATAATCAATCCCACCGTTTCAACGATCGTTTGGAGGATTTGATTAGAACTGAGCGCCCCCCGAATGGCTCTAGTAACCGTGTTGACCAAGGACTCTTGACGGAGGGTTCGGCGCAGTTCCTGAGTCCGGGTTTTAAGAACGTTGTGAGTATCGACCGCCTGCCGAACTACGGACTTGAGGTGGTCATCATCCCAGGGCTTTGTGACAAACTTGAAGACCTTGCCTGAGTTAATTGCTTCGACCAGGTCGTCTACATCGGTGTATCCCGTCAGAATGATACGGATAATATCGGGATATTGTGTTGCTGTGAGGCTAAGAAATTCAGTTCCGCTCATGGAGGGCATGCGCTGATCTGAAATAATGACTGCGACCTCTCCTTGCTCAGCCAAAATTTGCAGCGCCTCTGGGCCGCTCTCCGCCCGCAAGACCTTGAACTCACGATGAAACGTTCGGTATAGCAAATCGAGGTTGTCAGGCTCGTCGTCAACAACCAGCAACTTAGGCTTGGAGACTATTTTCTTTTGACCTGTCTGAGATGTCATCAAATGATCTCCGTATGTGGAGATGAGTCGTAGATGTAGACGTTCTGTAAAGTCGAGATTCTATGAAATCCGAATTCTATGAAAACAGGGTAGAAGTGTTGCTGCACAGTCTGGCTATCGCTTATCTCTTGTCCAGCTCGAAACACACCAGCTTGTGTCCCAACTCTGATTGTTCAATCCAACCGTTGCCCCTATCTGTCCCTTGAAAACCTGCTATCCATGCTAAATCGTTTATTCATGGTAGCTCGGGCAGCACCCTGCGATCGCCCAAATCCAAATGAAGGGGGGCATCGTCGAGCTAGTCAGAGATCCCTGACTTGTGAAAGCTAGGTGTTGTAGGAGGTTAGGATTCGCCAAGGAATAATTGTTGAGACGTGGAGTTTGCTAAATACGTTGCGTACTCAGGAATCAATTTTGAAGATGAATAACAACTAAAATTTTGACCTGTCGCTTCAATATACTGAATCTGCACCTTTTAATATCTTCAACTTTTAGATCTGCTCACCCCGATAGTCTTCCCCAGTCAGCTCAAAACTAGCACTGCAGAATGCAGATAAGACTCACATCGTTCTTGCCTCAGCCATCCTGACAAACCCGGCTATGGCACTGCCTCTGTCTATCGAGACACCTCGCCGTTTGAATGTTTTGTAGTGCGCTAGAGATGTTCAGCTACAATCAACATAGCTCAATGTTTGCTAGGTCAACGGATTTATCTTCATTCAGATCAGTTAGCCATATTCTCACTTATCGTATTAGATATTGATAAATGATGGGGCAGCGGACTGAAAGCATAGAGAATATGGAATACAGAGTTCAGCATAGTAGTAAATACTTTTCTTATGAACGCAGCCATGAACGCTTGACTAGGTGAGAGGTTCTCAGATTTTTGGACTAGACAAGAAGCCCCGATATAGTGTGCCCTCGATCTGCCAAAGCGATCGCAATCAGCCACCAAGGATGCCTATCAATTCTAGTAAAGTTCTTTTTTGCAGGCTGCTATGGATGGGTTCAAAACGACTGTCGTTGTTTTGCAGTTGGAGCATTGACTCACGCCTGTGATTTTCCTCAGGCTTCGCTATATTAACGAGATACAGGATTCAGTCTGGAACTCAGCGATGTCATAGCGATACTCAGCCGCATCAGATCCGAACTGAGCAAACATTGACTTCAGACAGCACCCTCTGTTTCACCCTCGGCTCCCGACGTTTTGATTTGAACTGACATGGCGCTTTTTTGTCTTGATATTAGTGCAACTGTTTTAAAGCTTCTTTCCAATACGCCAGAATCTCATTCCCAAGTTATTCTTGATGCACCGCCCGCTTTGATCAAAACAGCTCAACTTCAAGACTTGCATGACTTGTCAGAAATTTTAACGCTCAGTTTTCATCGTCCTGAAGGTTTAATGAAGTGGTTGATTCCTGTCATGCGCTTGGGCATTTATGAAGATTTGCGGCAGCGCCTGACGAGCAAGACGGCTCACTACACCTGTCTCGTGGCTGTTCAATCTGATAAAAGTGAAGGAGATGCCGCATTGCATATGACGAGTGGTCAGATGGGTTCTCAATCGGAATCATTACATTCCAATACGTTACATTCAAATACGTTGGGAGAACCTATTGGCACTGTTGAAGTGTCTGTTCGTCAGCGTTCTTTGTGGCAGTCTTCCTCGAAGTATGTGTATCTATCAAATCTCGCTGTACGAGAGGATTGTCGACGTCAGGGGATTGCCTATCATCTACTGCAGGGCTGTGAACAAATTGCTCAACAGTGGGGATTTGGCGATATTTATCTTCATGTTTTAGACAACAACATCAATGCCAATAACCTTTACCAAAAACTAGACTATCAAGTAGAGCAGGTTGAGGGAGATCTATTTGCGTTGATGTTCAATCGACCTCGTCAGGTTTTGCTGCGTAAGAGAATCGATGTTTAGTCAGGCATCGTCAGGGTGCTTCTTAATCAACAAATTTCTGAGAAGGCTCTGAGCGCTGAGATCAAACTATGGCTCGCAATTCTTCATCTCAAAATCACTCCTCTGCTGATTCATCGGGTTCAGCGTTTAATGAGTTCAAGCCGCCTCAAGACGAAACGGCTGTCAAAAATTCGTCTCAAGAGGCGCTCACAGATTTACCGAAACGGTTTTGGTTGCGAGGGCGTGCTCTTCTTCTTCGTGGGCAGCAATGGCTTGCTCCTGTGGGGTTCGGGCATTTGTTGATGGGCTCGTGGGCAACATTGGGTGCGATCGCCACGGTCACGAGCATTGGATTAACTGAGATGCTTGAACGGCAGAGTCAGTCAATCTTTTTTCAGGCTCGAGGTGCAGTGCCTCCACCGGAAGAAGTGATCATTTTGGCGATTGATGAGCCATCCCTTGATCAGGGAGAGTTTTATGCTGATAGTCCTGAGTCTTATGCGGAGATGGCTCCTCTTGCCTCATGGCCTTGGCAGCGCACGTCTTATGCGATCGCCATTGAACGAATGCTTGATGCTGGAGCCAAAAGCATTGCTTTGGATTTAGTCTTCGATGCACCCAGCAGCTGGGGTGACGAAGATGACCAGAAACTCTTGGAAGCCTTTGCAATAGCGGACGGGCGAGTCACGATTGCTGCCAGCTACGAAGACCAGGTTCTCTCCGGTGGGCAAGGCAATCTCACTCAACTCATTGAACCGATGCCCGCGTTTCGCACAGATGATGTCCAAATTGGATACATCAATTATTGGCGAGAACTCAATGGCAAAATTCATCGTTTATCGGCGGATTTTCCACTGATGTTTGCTCAGCTTTATCCTGAGCAAGCGGAATATTTTCAGCACTTAAGCCAAAAAGTTCCTTCTTTTGACCGAGCTAGCATAACGGGTGCCGACATCACCGTTGAGGAACCCGACGGACACAACATTTACTACTACGGTAATAGTGGCACTTTTCCTCGAGTCTCATTCTGGACTGTTATTGCTGAGGAAACGTGGGAAGAGCACCTCAACGACAACACCTTCCAAGACAAAATCGTGCTGGTTGGCCCAACAGCGACGCTGTTTCAGGATCTGCACGATACTCCTATGGGCATAATGCCGGGGGTGGAAGTTCATGCCAATGCGGTGGCGACACTGTTGCACGATCGCGCGATCGCCGAAGTTTTCCCAAATCCCTATTTTCGGGGACTGTTTGTGTTTCTATTGACAGTCGCCACAGGTGTTCTCATCAGCCGTCCCAAACACACAACCCATCGTGTTTTGTATGGTGTGGTCGCCAGTGCCGTATGGTTTGTTGTGGGTTATGTGGTTTTTATTGGAACACAGAAAATTATTCCAACCGCTATCCCTATCAGCTTGATGACTCTTAGCACTGCGTCTTATGTCGGGACTGGACTAGCCCGTGAAAAGCTTCATAAAGTTCAGCTTCGAAGTGCCCTCAAGCAATATGTCAGCTCTCCCATCATTCAAGAAATTATTAGCCAGCAAGACGATCTCCGCGATCTGCTTCAAGAGCGAGATCAAGAAGTATTAGGCAAGCTGCTGGTTGGACGCTACCAGCTTGTGGAGATTTTGGGCTCGGGCGGCTTTGGCGAGACCTATATTGCAGCAGATCTCCAACGCCCAGGAAATCCCTTGTGTGTGGTCAAGCAGCTACGACCTGTCACTAACGATTTGAAGCTTCTAAGACTTTCGAAGCGCCTTTTTCAGAAAGAAGCCGAAATTTTAGAGCGATTGGGTAGACACGGTCAAATTCCCCAGCTATTGGCTTACTTCGAAGAAGGACGAGAATTTTATCTTGTGCAAGAGTTTATTGATGGCCATCCGTTGAGACAAGAGCTGTTGCTAGGCAAAGCCTTACCGGAAAGAAAAGTTGTCGAGATGGTGACCGAGCTCCTCCGCATCGTGGAGTTTATCCACGGTTACGGCGTCATTCATCGGGACATCAAGCCTGGCAATGTTATTCGTCGCCGCACCGACGACAAACTAGTGCTGATTGACTTTGGCGCGGTCAAAGAGATCCAGACTCAAATGCTAGAAGACCAGGACGTGGAAGCCCATACCGTCGGTATTGGCACTCGAGGCTATATGCCAAGTGAACAATCGGCAGGAACGCCCCGGTTGAACAGTGATATTTACGCCATTGGAATTTTAGGCATTCAAGCCGTTACTGGGCAGCCCCCCGATCGGTTGCCAGAAGATCCTCAAACTGGCGAGTTTGTCTGGCAAGATAAGGCTGCTATTAGCCTGGAACTGGAAACAGTCTTGTCGATGATGACGCGCTATTCATTTCGCGATCGCTACCAGTCGGTCAGCGATGTTCTTGAAGATCTGACGGTCTTGCACGAGCGCTACGGAATTCAGGAGAGCTACTTGCCCTATGAACTGGAGATTGATGCGTTTGCCGATCGCCCCGTAACCCTAATCGATCGGCTTTCGGTCGATCAATGGAAAGATTCTGATCTCGACGATTCTGATCTCGACCTCGAAGCTGATACGCTTCCTTGGCAAGAAGAAAAAGCAGATGAAACTCTTCCTGTCCCAGAGACACTACCCGACCCGCCCAACTCTGCCACGAATGCGGATTCTACGGACATTGATACCCCCATTGGTCAATAAACCGCCCCCAGTGGTGATAAACCTTTTGGGCGTCAGCTTCTGGAAAAGCATAGCGATTTTTTTTGTAGCGCTGATTCTCACTTAAGTAATCTAGGAATTTGGCTTTCGCAGCATCAAACCCTTCCAATTCCAAGGTGTCATATACCGTTTGAATATGAGCGATCGGATCTTGCTCAAACTGCTCGAACTGAAGTTCAACAAACTGGTTGGAGGCTAATCCGTCTCGATCGTGCTGAATAGCATTCATCATGCGAGGGTAGCTTTCCAATATCAGATCATCCACAATCGACCGATCAAAGGGTTGAAGAGCCAGTTCGCGAAACAGCTTGTAATAAAAGTTTCGGGTCGATTGAAAGACGACGTAAGGATTGCGGTAGATATGAACAAATTTGGCAGTTGGAAACATCTGCCGCAGTATGGCGACCCTTGCTGTGTAAACAGGATTTTTGATTAATAGCGTCTTTCCAGGTTGCTGGATCTGAACCTTTTCGAAAAAATATTGGGTGACTCGCTTCCAGGTCTCGATTTGAGTGGGTGTGCAGTGGTCAAAAAAGATGCCTGCGTCAAAGTTTGCCTTGAGCTGACTGGGAAAATAAAGTCCGTGGTAGAAGGAAACGGACTGCATACTGGCGAGGCCAATTTCGTCTTCCTGAGGAGAATCAGGGTTCACTTGCATCGAGTCAATGAACCGATCGTCTGGGAGCGATCGCTCTAGCCAACGGCCAAACCATTGAGTCATGGTGAGAAAGTCCCACGGCAACCCCACCGCAAAGGGAGAGACGTAAGAAAACTGGGCTGAATGGCAAAGAATCTCGTACAAAAACGTAGTGCCGCTGCGCCAATGCCCCACGATAAAAATGGGCGAATGAGCTCTAGTTTCCGTGTTGAACTGCGACTGATGCTGACGGCGCAGTTGTCCTAAACGAAAACGCTCTAACGCCATAAACGGGAGCCGGGCTATAGAGGTAGCGATCGCCAAGCCTGCATGGGGCAAACAGCGAGGAGCGACTCCCCCATTGGAGATTAAGATTCGTGCCAGCGTCACAGGATCTGCCCCCATCAGTGGGTGCAGCAAGCGAGGGCTCCATTCTAATGGCTCGGATTGAGGGGGCATAGCAAGCAGCCAGGCAAACTTACGGGAGACAAGTCACTGCACAAGACGTGCAACAATCGATGCTCGCAAAGCATACCATTTGATGCTTTGCTAAACGCTTTCATGCAAGAGGCACAATCGAGAACGATCTTTTTGCCGACGATTTTGTTCACCGTGCGATCGCTTCCCCATAACGAGAATTGCTGTATGGATACCGAATTCAGTTGATCAAGCATGATAGGCTCTATGCTTGACGTGTTTTTCGCGAGAACAAAACGAACAGCTTTTGTTCCAAAAAACGAGAAAGTTCCTTATTCTTAGGTACAAAGTGCATCCCAGCCCCGTAGGGCATGAATCGTTTTTAACGGACTGACCATCTTCATTCAAGAGAACGCTACGAATCGAGAACGCTATGAAACAGCTTAAATTCATCTTCACAATGGTGCTGGCTGCACTGTTCACCGTTTTTGTCATGACTTCCTGTGCCTCTTCGAATGAGGAAAGTGCGGGTGGCGAAGGAGACAACACTCTAGTCATGGCAACGTCTGCCGACTATCCTCCTTACGAATTCTATGAAACTGCTGGAGGCGAAGGCGAGCCGATCGGCTTTGACATTGACATTGCAAAGTACATCACAGAGCAACTGGGCTACGAGCTTGAAATTCAAGACATGGATTTCAACGGCATTATTCCTGCACTGCAAGCAGGACGTGTAGACTTTGCTATGGCTGGCATGACGCCCACAGAGGAGCGCAAAGAGAGCGTCGATTTCTCTGACGTTTATTACGACGCTAAGAATACGATTGTTGCCAATGCCGATGCTGGTTTTGAGACCTACGAAGATCTGGCAGGCAAGACCGTTGGAGTTCAGCTCGGTTCCATTCAGGAAAATGAGGCTAAAGAGCAAGCTGAAACGATTGAGGGTATGACGATTGAGCCTCGAAATCGAGTCAGTGAACTGGTGCAAGAAATTAAGGCAGGGCGTCTCGATGCAGCAATCGTCGAAGACACTGTTGCCAAGGGCTATATCGCTAACAATCCTGACCTGACGTTCGTCACCCTAGAGTCGGACGACGCATCGGGATCGGCGATCGCCTTTCCGAAAGATTCATCTTTGCTAGCTGAGTTTGAGCCTGTGCTAGCAGAAATGCAAGAATCGGGAGAGTTAGAAACCCTAGTTACCAAGTGGTTCGAAGACTACTACGAACAACAAGAAGCTGAGCAAGAAGCTGCTGAATAGAATCTGTTGGGGAGAATGCGAACAATATGAAGGGATACGAATGATATGACCTTGGACTGGATGAGCCCGTTCGTTGGGCAAGGCTATACATTAGCTGCGTTTGACCTGGACTTTGAACGCATCTCTCCCTCAATTCCATTTATTTTGGGTGGCATCTTAGTCACCCTTAAGTTCACTGCCCTTTCTGCTGTTTTTGGCTTTATTTGGGGCACGATTTTGTCCTTGTGCAAAATCTCTAGCTTCAAGCCTCTCTACTGGTTTGGCATGGTGTATACCTCGATCTTTCGAGGCACACCACTGCTCGTGACCCTATCGCTCATCTACTTTGCGACGCCACAGCTTACAGGCTACGATATCTCAGGCTTTCAGGCCGGTGTTATTACCTTTGCCCTTAACTCGGGAGCCTATATTTCAGAGGTCATTCGTGCTGGAATTTTGGCGATCGACAAGGGCCAAGCTGAAGCTGCGATGTCTCTGGGTGTGCGCTATCGGCCAATGATGCTCGACATTATTTTGCCCCAGGCCATTAAGAACATCTTGCCTGCATTGGTCAATGAAACTATTGCATTGCTAAAAGATTCGGCTTTGGTTTCGACAATCGGTGCTCAAGATTTGCTGCGTCGTGCTCAAATTGTTGGAGCCGAGAAGTATGTTTACTTTGAACCACTCCTCATTGTCGCCGTCATTTACTATCTTATGGTGATGACATTGACGATCGCTGCGTCAGTCTTAGAGCATCGGCTTCAACGCAGCAGCTAATGCTTCTTGGAATTTTTCATTTCCCGACCCTGTTATATCAATTCTGATTGGAGAACTGACCCCAATGAAGGATCATCACATGGCGTCCTCCCAAGCTGAAAACGGAGCATCAAGCTCAGAGGCGATCGCCGTTCAAGTCGATCGTCTTTACAAGTCGTTTGGGGCTCTCAAGGTTCTCAAGGAAATCACGACTACGATTCACAAAGGCGAAGTGGTAGCCATGATTGGGCCGTCGGGATCGGGCAAATCAACGTTTTTGCGCTGCATTAATTTACTCGAAACGCCCACCTCAGGGAAAGTCGTCATCAACGGTAAAGAGATTACCGATCCCAAAACAGATGTCATGACCATTCGCCAAAATGTGGGGATGGTATTTCAACACTTCAATCTGTTTCCCCACAAAACGGTGATGGAAAACGTCACCTACGCTCCGGTGCGGGTCAAAAGTGTATCCAAATCTGAGGCAAAAGACATCGCTTCAGAGCTGCTGAGCAAAGTAGGATTGCTAGAAAAAGGGGGCGTGTATCCCTCCAAGCTATCGGGAGGACAGAAACAGCGAGTGGCGATCGCCCGGGCGCTAGCAATGGAGCCTGACATCATGCTGTTCGACGAACCCACGTCCGCCCTTGATCCTGAGATGGTCAAGGAAGTGCTGGACGTGATGCAAGACCTCGCCACATCAGGCATGACAATGGCGATCGTGACCCACGAGATGGGGTTTGCTCGCGAAGTCGCCAATCGGATTTTGTTTCTCGACCAGGGACGCTTGGTTGAAGACGCGACGCCTGAAATTTTCTTCAGCACTCCAAAGAGTGAGCGAGCCTGTCAGTTTCTCGAAAAGGTGCTCTAAGTCTATACAGGTGTTGAGCGCAGGACGGAAAAGAATTGTGGGTCGTTGAGCTTCCTCTATTTCTGACACAACTGCGGAACAAGCGCCTCATGTTCCGCAGACGCTAAAACTTTCTGCAGCACTGCCAACACCGTTTGCATTTCTCCAGAACGCAACGCCTCAACCGACAGCCACAACCCCGGAAACACACGACTGCGAATCACACCCTCAGCATCCGGCGTCAGCACCACATACTCGCCGTCTTGCAGCACAAACCAGTCCAGCCTGTTTTCAAACATCTGCCAGACGATATACTCCTGCACTCCATTGCGGCGATAGGCGTTTTTCTTATCGCCCAAATTATAGGACGCGCTGCTGGCAGCCACTTCCACAATGAGTTCAGGTGCGCCTTCGAGGTAGTCATCGTCTGAAACCTGCACCTGCCCGCCCGCTTTAGGATCGATGAAAAGTGCTGCATCGGGCTGTAGCTCATTATCTGGGTCAAGACGAACAGTGGTATTATCGCCTAATTCAGTGTTGGGTGTGGCGACTTGATAGTTGAAGAGCCATCCTAAAAGTTGGGCATGAGGCTTGCCATGATTCCTAAAGCGGAGAGCCTCCGCCCTATAGACTATCCCTTCAACGAGTTCGGCTTTTTTAACCTGTGGCGTGGCAGCGTAGCGCTTCTCAAATTCGACGCGTGTGAGGCGATCGCCATTTTCCAGCGGAGGAACATGCCGCGTTCCAATAGGATTAGAAACTTGGGATTGAGATTGAACCATAGAACTAGATCAACAACGGTTCACCTGTACCTCAACTCTATCGCAGTCAGGCGATCGCCAAAGCTAAACGTTGCAGCCAGGACGATCCTTAACGGTAGTGGACGGGATTGTGAGGTTCACTGATCGAAGCCGTGGCAGATCAGCTTGGAATTGCGATCCATATTGCACAATGAGAGAAGCACAGATGGATTAATGAGGGCACGGATACGGCATGAGCATTTTTGTGGCGCGATCGCTCAAGAAAGATTTTGGGATCAAGGAAATTCTGCGTGACGCCACCTTTAGCGTAGATGAATCCGACAAAATCGGCCTCATCGGCACCAATGGGTCGGGCAAATCCACCTTGCTGAAGATGCTAGCAGGACTTGAGCCTACCGATGGCGGAGAACTCCAGGTGAGCAATAGCAATCGGGTGGTTTACCTACCTCAACAACCTGATCTGGATGACGAAAATACTGTGATCGAGCAGGTATTTGCCGATGCTGGAGAGCAGATGGCACTGGTGCGCGAGTACGAGGATGTCTCTCATACTCTTGCTGATGCTGTAGGAGAGAACCTCGATCGGCTTATGGCTCGTATGACTGATCTCACCGAGCGAATGGATGCTGCTGGGGCGTGGGATTTGGAAACGAGCGCGAAGATTATTCTTTCCAAACTCGGAATCGAAGACTTCACCGCACGGGTAGGAAGTTTATCAGGAGGATATCGAAAACGCATTGCTCTAGCTTCGGCTCTCCTCTCCGACCCGGATGCTCTACTCATGGATGAGCCGACAAACCACCTCGATGCAGAGTCTGTGGAATGGTTGCAGACCTATCTCAGTGGTTTTCGAGGAGCCATTTTACTCATCACGCACGATCGCTATTTCTTGGATCGTGTCACCAATCGCATTCTTGAAATTGATCGAGGCGATCTGTATACCTATAGCGGGAACTACGCTTACTTTTTGGAAAAGAAGGCCGAGCAGGAGGAAATTGCTGTCAGTCAGCAACGCAAACATGCAGGAGTCTTGCGCCGAGAGCTGGAATGGCTCAAACGCGGCCCCAAAGCCCGCAGCACCAAACAAAAAGCTCGCATCGATCGCATTGATGAGATGCAGAATACTGAGTTCAAAACAGACCAGGGCAAGGTTGAAGTGTCGGCTCCAGGTCGCCGCATCGGCAAGAAGGTAATTGAGCTACACGGGGTTCACAAGAGCTATGGCGATCGCCCCCTCATCCACGACTTTACCTACGAGTTCAGCCCAATCGACAGGGTCGGCATCATCGGCGGCAATGGGGTCGGTAAATCGACGCTGATGGACATCATCACCGGGCGGAGTCAGCCCGATCAGGGCGAAGTCGATATCGGAATCACGATTCACATCGGTTACTTCGATCAGCATTCTGAAAATCTGCTCGACGCTATGGGCGAAAACCAGCGGGTCATCGACTACATCAAAGAAGTTGGTTCCTATGTGCAAACGGCAGATGGAGGCCAGATCAGTGCTTCTCAAATGCTGGAGCGATTTTTGTTCACCCCCAATCAGCAATATATTCCTCTGAACAAACTGTCGGGAGGCGAAAAGCGACGACTGTATCTGTTGCGTGTATTGATGAGCGCACCTAACGTTTTGATTCTAGACGAGCCCACCAATGATTTAGATGTCCAAACGCTTTCTGTTTTGGAGGAGTACCTAGAAGAATTTAACGGATGTGTGATCACCGTTTCTCACGATCGCTACTTCTTAGACCGGGTCGTTGACCGCATCTTTGCATTTGAAGAAAACGGGATGGTAAAACAGTACCCAGGCAACTATTCTATGTACCTGGATGTCAAGCAACGTCAAGACGCTGCTGCAAAAGAAGCGGAAGCGTCGCAGGCTAAAGCCGTTCAGCGTTCTACCTCAACCCGATCCTCTAGCCCGAGTAATGGTGCAGCAGAACCGACGACGAATGGTCGCTCGACGGGGTCATCAAGTTCTCGGAAGCTCTCATTCAATGAAAAGCGAGAACTGAAAACTTTAGAAGGAAAAATTCCTGAACTCGAAGCAGAAAAGGCAGAAATCGAAACCACGCTATATGGTGGAACGTCCCAGTCTGACTACGAAGAGATTCAGTCCCTTTCAGAAAGGCTGGCTTCACTGGAATCAGAAATTAATTCAGCGACTGAACGGTGGCTAGAGCTGGCCGAGCTGGCATCGTAGATGAATTGCTTGAATGCATGCAACATTCAGGCAACATCGTGAACTTCATCTCGATTCAACTCTTATCAAAGTCAAGCCGCTTAAAGTCTTACAGGAGGCCGTATCCCATAGTGACGATAGTGCCAGTAGTCCTGCAAGATTCGGTCGTGGTCAAAACAAAGGGGTGAGGGTCGCTGCCACAGTTCAAAGAGCTGCAAGCTTTTTGCATCATCTTGAGCGGCAGGTTCCCCAGTGGCGATCGCCAAAAACACAACAGAGAGCGTGTGCTTTCGAGGATCTCGCTCTGGATTGGAGTAAACCTGAAACTGCTCTAGCAGTCGCACAGTCAACCCTGTCTCTTCCTGTGCCTCTCGTCGGGCTGCCGTTTCAACCGACTCTCCATAGTCCACAAACCCTCCTGGAAGCGCCCAGCCGTGAGGAGCATTTAAGCGCTCAATCAAAACAACAGGACGATTTGGGCGATCGCTCATTTCAATAATGAGATCTACTGTAGGAGCCGGATTGCGATAAGTCACAAGAAAAAATAACGATAGCGAGAAGCTGTCAAAGGCAACGTAAAGGGTGTGACACGGTCAGCCTCAACCTATTCAGCTTCTTCCCAAGTCTCAACGAGCAACAACTCTTCAATTGAATCCTGCGTTGCGAATCCAAAATCTTCGAGTTCCTGTTTCCAGTGACTCCATTCATCACCATAAAGTAAAGCAATCTTCCAGATGCTGTCTGACTTTTGGATTAATTTGGAGTCAACAAGAGATTGCACCTGACGCTGAAGCTTACCCATCGGGTGAATAACCTGCTGGTTCATAAAGCTTAAAACCCTATTCTTGATTGTTCAAATGTTTGACTAATTGAAAGAGAAGTGCTCAACTCAACAAAATCACGCCCTAGAATCTATTGTCTGAAGCTTTCGGGTGTGAATCGCACTTCCTAACACCGTGCAAGCATAGCACATGAGTTTCGTAGGTGTCTTCGCAGATATTCATTCTCAACTCTAAAATCTGTAATCTCTATCGACGGCTTGTCTTCCCATCAGGAAAACTTACAGATATTAAGGTCAGATATTAAGGTCTGTCTCGAATTTTCGCAGTCTGTCCTTATGCTGAAGAGTCTCTTGACTGAGCAGTAAGCACAAGGCAAACGCCTTCTCTTTTCTACTCTCTACCATAGCAACAATAGGCAAGGTTGACCGCCGTTGCTATACAGGCTTGCAGACTCCTGTTTTGTCGACATGTTTGACACGAGGGATTTGAGGCTAGTACAGATAGAGTATTGGGCGTTGCACAGCATGGAATGATGCGGAAAGATTCAACTCATGGATGACCTGCTGTAGGGGCATCGCATTGCGATGCCCCTACCAAAATCATTCTTCGAATGTGCAACGCCTGAACTTTTACCTCAACAATTTCTCTAAAGGTATTGTCTTTCAGAAGCTAGATCTGTAAGCTGGAAGGGTTGTATAATTATAGTTTTGGATAGGGTATTTAGAGGTAAGACTAAATGTCGCGATATCGAGGACCGCGCCTCCGGGTTGTGCGTCGATTAGGAGAATTGCCCGGCTTGACGCGGAAAACGGCTAAGCGCTCATACCCGCCGGGGCAGCATGGCCAAGCTCGCCGGAAACGCTCAGAGTATGCCATTCGACTTGAAGAGAAGCAAAAGCTGCGCTTCAATTACGGACTGACCGAACGCCAGCTTCTCCGCTATGTGAAGAAAGCACGTCGTTCACAGGGGTCAACCGGTCAGGTTTTGTTGCAGCTCTTAGAGATGCGCTTAGACAATACAGTATTTCGTCTAGGGATGGCTCCTACCATTCCAGGAGCACGACAGCTGGTCAACCATGGTCACGTCACGGTTAATGGTCGTGAGGTGAACATCGCGAGCTATCAATGTCGTCCTGGTGATGTCGTTGGAGTGCGCGATACGGATCGCTCTCGGCAGATTGTCGTTACCAACCTTCAGTTCCCCGGATTGGCAAACTTGCCAAGTCACCTGGAATTTGACAAGGACAAACTGGTAGGAAAGGTGAACAGCGTCATCGATCGTGAATGGGTTGCGCTGCAAATCAACGAACTGCTGGTGGTTGAGTATTACTCTCGCCAAGCTTAGACAATTTGGCTTGGGTTCAACTCATCTAAGCTAGAGCATCGTTTCAATAAAGGGTATGGGTACTTTGTGGTATTCATACCCTTTTTGATTAGAGTCATAAGAGTCGAATAGTGCTCGAGCTTTTGAATCCTTAACCTCCAATTTGAGACATGGTGCGGTTGTAAATTCCTTCGGTTCCTGGATCTCTTTCTTTGAAATTGATGTCGGGCTTAATATCTAGGAGATGTTGAACTGCTTGCCGAGCGTCGTGAAGCGATCGCCCTTCTCTAAGTAACGTCTTCAGATCAATCTGTCCAGATTCATTCAAAAGACAAGGACGGAGCCAGCCATCCGCCGAAAGCCGCATGCGATTGCAGCGATCGCAGAAGCACTCCGACATCTGGCTGATAAAGCCAAGGGTTCCTTTTGCGCCTGGAATTTGAAAAACATCGGCTGGCCCGTTGCCACGGACTTCCCCCTCGCTCAGCCCCCACCTTGCTCGAATGCGCTGACGCAGTTCCTCTGAAGATACCCAGCCGCGATCGCCAAATAATCCGGCATTGCCAATCGGCATAAACTCAATAAATCGAACGTGCCAAGCTCGCTCAATACTGAGGGCAGCCAAATCGAGCACCTCATGATCATTGACCCCTGGCACTACCACGACGTTGAGCTTTAGGGGATCAAAGCCTACGGTATAAGCGGTTTGAATTCCAGACCAAACTTGCTGCCAACGCGTCTTACCTTTGTTGCCGATGATGGTGTCAAAGATAGACGCATCGAGAGAATCCAGGCTGATATTGATGCGACGTAGGCCAGCATCGTATAGATCCTGTGCCATTTCAGCAAGTCGGAAGCCATTTGTGGTCATAGCAAGATCTTGAGTCTGAGGAAGTCGGGCGATCGCCCCAACGATTTGCACAACATCAGGTCTGAGCAAGGGTTCGCCTCCTGTCAGTCGAAAGCGCGTAAATCCACAGGGAATGAAGACCTCTCGAATCAGCCTCAGCAACTCATCCTGGGTCAAAATATCTTGTCTTTGGACATATGCCAGATCGGCTCCTTCCGGCATACAGTACTGGCATTGGAAGTTGCAACGGTCAATCAAACTGATTCGCAGGTAGTCTACACGATTCATCAGAGCTAAGGGGTCTCTCCGTATGGTTTATCGAAATTGTTCATCCAAAAGCGATTTATTTCGAGCGAATGGACTTATCTCACAGAAGAGTGCATTCGCTAGAGGAAGTTTTGGAATGCGGATAGCTCGATCATATCGTCACGAGAATTGGCTGCATGTAAAAACAGATTTTGCTGTGACAGCGTGCCCAGGAACCTGAAAAATCAGTATAAATGCTCAAGCAAGGAACAAAACTGTTGAGTTAATAAAATTCTCTCCGGATGCTTCCGTGGAATCTCGAATATCTCATTCATAAGAGGAAAAGAGAAAGGTCTTCACTCAAAAGTTAAGCAAACAGTTTGTTCTCCGTGGTCAAAAGTGTCAACTGCGAAATAATAAGTTTCGATGAAGAAACTAGCAGTTTTAATGATGTATTGCTGTTTTTCTGCGATACCATGAGCAAATAGGATGCAAATTCATCAGCGTAATTGCTGAATTCGCTGAGCTGTTTACCCGGATAATTGCTGAATTTGCTTAATTAGAGCCTTCCTGCGTCACTCCTCGTTTAACTCTGGCTCTTCAATTTTTCAAGATGCCAGAACAGGATATTTCTTAAATTTTTGTGCATTAAGGGGGTCTCAAGGACATGAAGTACGTTAAGCATCTATCCCGGTTTTGTGTGGCCGCGATCGCGCTAGGGTCTTGCGTTACGTTGCCTAGCTATGCGTTTACGAATGAAGACTTTCCACTAGCAGATGGTGGGTTATCTTCGTCCACGGCTGATGCTGCTCTAGAGATTCCGATGCCTGTCACGGCTGGATGCAGTGCCGAATGTCTTGAGGCGATCGCTGCCGCTTCTGATAGTGCCGTATCCGGAGCCACATCTGAATATTCTTCTATTTCTAACGATCAGCTCTCTACAGGCATTTTGATCGCGAACGGGTATACGCCACCTGACAACGGTGGGCCAGACGACTCCCGAGGATCGGGAACTCGTTAATATCCGATTGGGGTGACGATGCAAATTCGTCGTCATGGTTCGAGTGCCAATCGTTTCAGGTGCTATCGCGATGGACTCACTGGACGAGGGGAGGAATCAGGAGATGTAACGGTCGATCGCCAGATTTTGCTTCCTTCGACGAGAGTATGAGCCTGCCAATCGGGAGCTGTTATGGGAAAGTCAACCCGATAATGCCCCCCACGGCTTTCGGTGCGAAAATCAGCGCTGCTCAAAATCAACCACGCGATATCCAACAGATTGTGGACTTCTCCCCATAGCTGAATCAGGTGATTTGTCTGAGGTGATCGGATAGGGAAAGGCTGACCTTCTGGAAGTTTTTGAATGAGCTGAGTTAGGGACATCTGGGCGATCGCCTGCTGCCAAACTTCGACCTGGGCGATCGCCGTAGCTAAACCCTCGTGGGTACGACAAATACCAGCGCTGTGCCACACCAAAGTCGGGAGCGATCGCCGGATGTCTTCTAGAACTTGCAAGGTTTCTTCTGTTGCAATGGATTCGAGGGCGATTGTCAACTCTGCTGCTGCGTCAGTTTCCTGCGCTGTTTTAGTCGATTCGTTTGCCCCATCATTATGGGTGGAATTTTGTGGATTCGAATCGTCAGGCGGTGACGCAACCGGAAGCTCCTGAGAATTTGAGTGAAGTGGAAGATTTTGAAGCTGCGCTCCAAACACGAGGCATTCCAACAGAGAGTTACTTGCAAGGCGATTGGCTCCATGAACTCCTGTGCTAGCAGTTTCTCCAACGGCGTAGAGTCCTGAAATCGAACTTTGACTTTGCAGATCGACATTAATTCCACCCATCCAATAGTGAGCAGCAGGAGCGACGGGGATCGGTTCTCGAAATACATCCACACCCCACTGCTTGCAAACCTGAATGATATTGGGAAAGCGCCGTTGAATGGTGTCATCATCGATGGGGCGCAAGTCTAGCCATACATGATTAGGATGTTCAGAAGGTGAATTGGAAGGTGATGCCTCTCGCTCCAGCTCCAAAAAGCTGAAAATTGCCCGACTAACCACGTCTCGTGGAGCGAGTTCACCTGAAGGATGATAGTCAAGAGCGAATCTTCGCCCCTGCTGATCAACCAGATGAGCCCCTTCTCCACGCACCGCTTCGCTGATTAGAAAGCGTGGTGCTCCCGGTTTTGTTAGCGCGGTGGGGTGAAACTGGATGAATTCCAAATCTCGCAAAACGGCTCCTGCTCGCCAAGCCATTGCAACGCCGTCGCCTGTACTCACCTCTGGATTGGTGGTCTGAGAAAAGACCTGCCCTCCCCCTCCTGTCGCTAAGATGACAGCCCGACTAGAGAGCCAGAAAATCTCTTGGTTCCAGAGCAGTTGAATGCCACGACACCGACTCGAATCTTCTTCAAGCCACAGATCCAACACAAACGCATCAGAAAAGATATCAAGGTTTGGACGAGTCAGCACCTGCTGCATCAAAGTGGTGACGATGGCACGCCCAGTTGTATCTGCGGCATGTAATACCCGTCGTCGTGAGTGGGCAGCTTCTAAGGTCAGGGCTAAAGCCTCTCCTTTGCGGTCGAAGGCAACACCCATGTCAACGAGCGATCGCACACAGTCTGAGGCGTGGTTTGCCAGGTGCTGCACCGCGTCGTGTTCGCAGAGTCCGGCACCAGCATTCAGCGTATCTTCAACATGCAGCCGGGGTGAATCGTCAGGGGCGATCGCCGCAGCAATGCCGCCCTGAGCCCAATCGCTTGCCGATCGATCTAACGTGTCTTTGGTCACGAGGGCAATATTAAGGTGCTCCGGCAGACAGAGCGTTGCATAGAGTCCTGCGGCTCCAGCTCCTACAACGATGACGTCATAACGTCGAGGTGACTCCGACGAAGCCTGTGTAAAACTATCTTTTTGAGGATTGACTTGATGGGGATCGGGGTGCTCTAGCTTGGCTCGATCTGGGTCGGCTTGCTCCGAATCATGGGCTCCCGAATGAGCTTGCTCTGACTGAGCTTGCGTCGGGGTCTGCATCAGAGCAGAGTGCTTTGGATAGGCTGGATTGGAGGACTCTGACAGACGCTTGTTGATAGAGAAGCAATGGTTCACAAGTTTGGTTCACACTCATAACGCATTCAACAGCGGATTGATGCTTGAGGTGCAAAGATGAGGTCGTCAGCACACAGCGCAATCCTGTTGTATTAATGTACTGTGCGAAGATGCCTAGGATGGTTTTTGAAGAACTCTAGGCAACGTTTTATTAAGGTAAATTTCCTCCTCTATGCCTGCTCCCCGTCCCCGCTTACAGTCCTCTGTTCGCTCCGGAGTGCTTTTGTTCTCAGGAGCATCTTATCCATTTCGAGCCTTTGCGCTGTTTTGGCGATCGCCCCGCCTGCTGAAATATATCGCCATGCCAATTGCGCTCAATGTGGCTTTGGGGGTGGTGTTTTATTGGAGTTTGCTGCGCTGGTTGGGGCAAAATCTCAACGAAGTTGTTGCCTATTTGCCGGATTGGCTATCGTTTTTGTCCGTTGTCATCCAGGTACTACTGGTGCTAGTGCTGTTTGTGGTGACTGGATTTATCTTCTTACAGTTCGGGGTACTGCTCGGCTCACCTTGGTATGGTCGTCTGTCGGAGGAACTGGAACGACGGCGACTTGGGATGCTACATCAGCCTGAGGTGGGAAATCCGCTGTTGGCTTCTCTAGTGGATTTATGGCGGGCGATCGCCTACGAACTAAAGAAACTACTGTTGTGGGCAATGGTGGTGATGCCATTGTTCGTGTTTCATTTTATTCCTGGAATTGGAACGGCGATCGCCACGTTTGGGGGGCTTGCCTTAGCTTCTCTAATGACCTGCATGGATTTTCTTGATCCGTCTTTAGAGCGCCGTCGCCTTCGATTTCGCCGCAAGCTTCAAGTGATTGTGCGCCATTTACCCGCTACGGCGACATTTGGGATCGTCTGCCTTGGCTTGGTCAGCATTCCCTTCTTCAATCTGTTTGCGATTCCCATCTGTGTCGCAGCCGGAACGTTGCTCTTTTGCGATCGCGTCATGCAGACGCCTCAGCTCTTAATCCCGGCCCATGCAACTCCGCCTCAAAAGATTCAGACGGGTGACATTCCAGCCGATGCAACCCCACAACATCCTGATTCTTGGAATGGCTCAAACAATGGTTCAGATTGATTGTGGATGTTTCGCCTTTTATACGTAAGCTCACATCAGCTATGGAAAAGCCCTTAGGAAGCAAAGTCAGATCATCAATCTGGACGGTGAAACCACAAGATGTGCGATCGCGCCTAGATTACTTGGCGACGGAGGAACCACTGGAGATTCGCCTTAGTCATCCTGCTCAGACTCTGGCCGTGACCATGCGGACTCCTGGACATGACTTTGACCTAACGACGGGGTTTTTGTTTGCGGAAGACATCATCCAGCACCGTCAAGATATCCAAACTCTGCGCTATTGCATCGATCCAGATATCGATGGCGACCAGCGCTACAACATCGTCTCGGTGGCCTTTCGCGATGGACTTCAGCCCTCTCTTCAGCGGCTAGAGCGTCATTTTTTTACAACGAGTGCCTGTGGAGTCTGTGGCAAAGCGAGTTTAGAAGCGCTCAAAATTCAGGGTCAATCACCTCTCGACACTCACTTCACTGTGTCGGCTGCCACGATTTATCAGTTACCTCAAATTCTTAGAAAGGCTCAAAATGTTTTTACTCAAACGGGAGGACTACATGCTGCCGCTCTATTTAGTCCTGCTGGGCAGTTGCTACGGGTGCGTGAAGACGTAGGGCGACACAATGCGCTCGATAAGCTGATCGGATCCTGCCTGATGGCGGATGAGTTACCCCTAGATCAGAGTCTAGTGATGGTCAGCGGGCGTTCGAGCTTTGAGATTTTGCAGAAATGTTTGATGGCGCGGGTACCCATTGTCTGTGCTGTATCCGCACCTAGCAGTCTCGCGGTGGCGATCGCCCGTGAGTTTAATGTGACGTTGATTGGGTTTTTGCGGGGCGAAACCTTCAACGTTTATTCAGGCATTGAGCGAATTCAAACTTGATTTCATGCCGCGAAGTTCACGTGCTGAATTCTCTCTTGTGTTCTCCCAAATCATTTGAGATTGCTATATTCTTCTGTCACACGGTGAGGTCGAAGCGTGAGCAAGAAAGTTAATGTGTGATCATCCCCCTTTACCAATAAAAAAGAAATGAAGAGGGCGATCGCGCTACCAAAAGTTTCGGGACGGTTGTCAGCAGAGTCTGTTTGATCTGGATTGACCTCCAATCCTCAACCTCGCAACATCTCCTCTCTTTTTCACGTCTAGAAATCTAGTCCATCCATCACGCCCCGATAGTAGACAATTTGCTATGTTTCAACTCCTCTCTCGCCTCCGCCGCGCCTGGTTCTATGGATTTATCTCTGTGGTTATTTCCCTTGGAATTATTATGGGGTCGGCTCAGTCGGCTGCGGCGATTCCTCGGTGGCTAGAGCTGATTTTCCGAGGAGTGCAGGTCATCCAGCTTTCCACCATGTCGGATAGACAGGAAGTTCAACTCGGACAACAAATCAACCAACAGCTGCTACAACAAGAATTTAACCTCTACAACGATCCTGAGATTACTCGTTATGTAGACCAAATTGGACAACGCCTCGTCCCCTACAGCACTCGATCTGATATTCCCTATGTCTTGCAAGTGGTTCGAGACGACCAAATCAATGCCTTTGCCACAATGGGAGGCTTTGTCTATGTCACCACGGGACTATTGGAAGCTGCCGACAACGAGGCTCAACTCGCGAGCGTGTTGTCCCATGAAATTGGGCACATTGCCTCTCATCATGCCGTCGAGCAAATGCGTCAGATGGCGATCGCCAGAGGACTGATGACAGCAACAGGGGTAGACGAAAGCGCAGCAGTTAATATTGGCGTTGAACTCGCTCTGCGTCGTCCCAACAGTCGTCAGGATGAGTTAGAAGCGGATCGTCTCGGACTTGCAACCCTACGGCAAGCTGGCTATGCGCCCTCAGCGATGGTCGCCTTCATGGAAAAGCTGTTGCGTGCAAGCTCACCCCCTACTTTTCTCAGCACTCACCCTTCCGTTAGTAGTCGCATTGACGCGTTGGAGAGTCAGATTGATCCAGCCACAGCCAATGTTGGAGATGGGCTCAGCGAGGAAACCTATCAAGCCCGCATTGGAACGGTCGATTGATTTTAGTTCAGTAGCTATTCACCTTGAATAGCTACTGAACTGAGCTTTTCTAAGAAACATCGATTGAGTTGATCTCCCCCAATCGACTACTCTTCAGAACTGCCTGTGTCGGCAGGTGCGGGCGGCGTTGCAGGGGCAGGTGTAGGTGGCGGTGGTGGTGGCTGAACTACAGGCATCGGCGGTGGCGGCGGTGGTGCAGGCGCTGGCGGTGGCGGCGGTGGTGCCGCAACAGGAGCCGGGGCACTACTCCCGGTCGATGGTGCAGGAGTGGGGGTCGGAGTGGGAGCCGGAGCTGCACTTCCACTGCTTGAGGCTCCACTTCCTGACGATGAGCGACTTCCTGTATTTGAACGTCTACCACTGGAACTAGCCGCAGGTGTAGAACGACGAGGGGTAGATGATTCAGAAGCCCGTCTAGAATTACTAGAGCTTGACGATGACGAACCGCTGGTGGGGCTTTGCGCTGCCGTCACTTGTCCTGGTTTGACAGGCTGAGCCTGAATGGTGCTTTCCCGGTTGTTCAGGTTAGGTAAGCTAGGAAACTGCTCCACAGCCATACCGTTAACAGCATCTTTCATGAAATTCCTCCACACCTGGGCAGCAGTGCTGCTGGCTCCCCACGTGGGTTTGTTGTCATCATTGCCCAACCAGACCCCTGTGACTAATTGAGGAATATAGCCGACAAACCAGAGGTCGCGCCTCTCTTCAGAGGTTCCTGTTTTGCCAGCAACAGGGCGATCGATGCGGGCACGACTACCTGTTCCCCCTTGCACAACACTTTGAAGCATCCAGGTGACGATGGCCGAGCTAGTTTCGTCTAGAGCCCGCTGAGGAGATGGCTTTGCTTCGTAGATGACCTCGTCGTAGCGGTCTAGAATCCGCACAATACCATGCACTTCCATATAGTTGCCTTTGTTGGCCAAGGTTCCGTAGGCACCCGTCAGCTCAAGCAAGTTGACTTCGGAAGCTCCCAACGCTAGGGAATAGGTAGGTAGCAATTCTGACTTGATGCCCATGGCATAAGCCAAATCAATCACGGGTGTAAAACCAACGTCAACCAGGGTTTTAACTGCGACAATGTTGATTGAAGATGCGAGAGCATCTCGAAGAGAGACGTCGCCACGATAGTTGCGGCCATAGTTTTTCGGTTCGTAGCCGTCTATGATGTACTGCGCATCAACGTAGCCTTTGTACGGAGAAAAGCCAGCGGCGATCGCCGCCGAGTACACAAAGGTTTTGAATGTTGATCCCGGCTGACGTTGAGCCTGAGTGACTCGATTAAACTGACTGTCGAGGAAATCTGTGCCACCGACCATAGTTTTGATTTCGCCCGAACGCGGATCGACTGTGACCATCGCCGCTTGGGAAAACCGTTGACCACTACCATAGTCTGCTAGAGCCTGTTCAATGGTCTGTTCTGCTAAACGCTGCCATTCTAGATTGAGCGTTGTCTCAATCGTCAACCCTCCCTGTTCCAACTGCTCAGGAGACACATAGTTTGGCAGTTGATCTTCAACGTAGGACGTGAAGTAAGGAACAGCACTGTAGAAATTTCTAGGTAGACTTGGAGCCGTGGCCAGCGGCTCATTCATGATGCGATTTTTTTCTGTTTCTGTGATGGCCTCAGTTTCGACCATTCGTTCCAGAGTGTTGTCGCGGCGGCGTTTCGCTGCTTCTGCGTCGACAAGAGGCGAGTAGACGCTTGGGGCAGGAGCCAATCCTGCAATCATCGCCATCTCAGAGGTCGTGAGTTCGTCAACCGTTTTGCTGAAGTAGATCCAAGCGGCGTCGGCTACTCCGTAGGCTCCGGAACCCAGATAGACAAGGTTTAGATACCGTTCTAAAATTTCCTGCTTGTCTAACTCTTGCTCAAGTTTTTGAGCCAGCATGGCTTCTCGAATCTTTCGCTCCAACGTGGGACTGCGGTCGAGGAAAACGATTCGGGCGAGCTGTTGAGTAATCGTGCTACCGCCTTCGACTACATTCCGAGCCAAGAGGTTGGAGCGGACTGCTCGGACAATGGCCTGGTAGTCTACACCTTCGTGCTCGTAGAATTTTTTGTCCTCTGCGGCGATAAATGCCTCAACGAGCTGAGGGGGAATGTCTTCGTAGGCGAGCTTGTCTCGGGTGGCTGGCCCCATTTGCTGCAAAATGGTGCCGTCTGCTGCTTTGATGGTGAGGGTTCCGTTGCGAACAAAGGTAAATACAGCCTCGGCATCCGGTAAATCCCGACGAGCTGCTTTCAAGGAGTCGGTGGCGGCAAAATAGAGGCCACCCACGATCGCTCCTAGTCCCAAAAGAATCCAAGCCCTTTTGCGTTGATAAAGCGGCTTTTTTCTGTTTCTTCGCTTCCGATCAAGTGACGAGCGCGATCGCTCTTCAGTCTGCGGCTGTGCTGATGGCATAGTCGATGCAACGGATACAGTTTCTGCTTCATCAGAATGGTTTGTCCCTTTATCCACAAGAGAGGATGAACTGGACACCGATTCTCGCTGAGATGGTGAAAACCCTTCAGAATCGTGAGGAACGGAGGGTTGAGAGTCAGGATCAGGAGCCATACCGTCGAGTTGCATAGGATGGAACTTTGAATCTGAGCGACTGTTTTCAGGCTCAGATGTGATGGGCCGATGAGATAGAGCCTTCAGCTTGTCGAGAAAGTCAGTCACGGCTTCACCTATTAAACACTACACCTCGGCACTAGTGCTGAGTAAGCGCTACAGAATGGACGAATATCGAGACCAAACACGCATCGTTATCGGAAATCTTTCAGACGACCACGCTACCTAATGCTAGCCCAGTGACTAACATCCCAAGGACTAGAAAGGGCTGAGCACTAGCCTGATACTTCACATCATTTTCGAGCGGATCTCGTAAAAAATACATGTCCTGGAATGTGATCTGAGGAATGATCAGCAAGATCAAAATGGTGGCATAAAGATGTTGACCCACGCCGATCAAATAGGCCGCAATTCCGGTTTGAAAAACGTCTATCATGACGACACAAATCCAGGCTGCTGTCGATATCCCAAACATTACAGGGAGGGATTGCAACCCAAGCTGGCGATCGCCCTCTACACTCTTGAAGTCGTTGACGACGGCGATACCGAGTCCAGCTAGACTATAGAACAGCGTCAATACGACAATAACTGGGGTGAGATCGCCAAAGAGTGCATGACCAGCCCACCAGGGCAACGCGATGTAGCTAGCTCCAAGAGCATAGTTGCCCAGCCAGCCATTTTTCTTCAGCTTCAACGGGGGAGCCGAGTAGATATAAGACAGAAAAGACCCGCCGATAGCAAGCGCAGTAATTGTGGGAAACGAGTGCTGTGCCCAAACATCCAGCAGCGCTGCCACTCCGATGCCTGCACCTAACAAAAGCAAGATCTGAGCTGTGACTTGGGGAATGGAAATTGCCCCTGAGGGTATGGGCCGATAGGGCTCGTTGATGGCATCAATCTCTCGGTCATAAAAATCATTCAAGGTCTGGGTATAGCCTGCTAGCAGCGGCCCGGATAGGAGCATACAGGCAAGACCCACCAAAACGTTTTCAAGGGTCCAGGTGAAGTGTCCGGAAGAAGCGGCTCCGCACAGCACTCCCCAAATTAGAGGAATCCAGGTGATTGGCTTCATCAACTGGAGCCGAATTTTCCAAATAGAAGTTTCGCCCGAATCAGCTCCTTTCATGCCTAAAAGCTGGCGGGTCTTGCCACCCCGACTGGACTCTGTCTCTGGGGTAGACGTTGGGCGATCGCCACTGTCGTTGGGCTTTGCAGAATCCATCAGTTCAGATGGCGAAGCTTGATCAGAGAAATTATCTGAAGGATTAGAGGGCGTGGGTTCAGCCATAGGTCAAAATCGTACCTGCCATTTGCACTGCGTGCTTTCATTATGAGCTTGCCGCAGTCACTTGGCGACCACGAGCCAGATTCAAGAAAAGTAAAAACAATTCAAAACGATATAGAACTTACCAGATCTTCATCCAACACGATAGATCGATGCTGAACAATTCGACACAATGTCATTCCTCATTGCAAGGGTGACAGCAGTCTTGTGATAGAACGTTAACAATAGGAATCAGCAACTGGCATGTTTATCTAAATGCACGAAAAAGGGGCGAATCGCTGTCCACCCCCAAGTCCAATTTGTTTTAGGAACGGCTTCACGATTAAGCCTTCTTGATGTTTAGGATCTTAGCCGTGATCGCCAGACTTTCCTCATACAAATTATCTCGTCCCCATCGTTGCAGCTGCTGACTCATCAAAGCCTCGGCACGCTGGTCAGACAAAGCGCTAACTTGCTCGGTGCGACAAGACTGTGCGCCTCCACCCGCCTCCATTCGCATACAACCTGTTGTTTCAGAACAGAGAATGGTGCAGCAGTCGGCTTCCTCATTGGTCGAAGTCAGTCGAATGCCAACGAGATCCCCCAAAATTTCGCCCCAGTCTGCCGTGGGAATGGCGGCTAATTCCGCTTCAACCTTACGACCGTTGGCTCCTTCAAATGTCACATGCTTCAGGTCGTAGTCTCCACCCGTCTCTTTGTAATCAACAGGTTTCCACTCCAGCCGACTCGCTATCCATCCAAGATATAGAAACGCTTGAGCAGAATTGCCTTTCTCATAGTCCACCGAAATTTGATCCATTTCTAGCAACGCAGACCGTCTTTCTGGAGCATCGAACGCGGCTGCCGTCAGCTCCTGCCAAGGAGAGAGTCGATGCCAGTTCAAATCAGCCACAAACGTCTCAGCTTCAAGCTGAGCCTGCATCTTTAGAAGCTCTGATTCTGCATCACTGAAATAACTGGAATCGACAACAATACAGTTGCAGCTTTTCGCCAAAGATTGGAACAAATCCTGCTCCGGGTTCGGAGTTGCTTTCCACCAAACGAACTTTGGTAACTCTTGGATAATCAAATTTCGAACGAGATAGCTGACTCTCTCGAGGGCTGTTTTTGTGCCCCGTAGAGAAATATATTCGCAGCAGACTAGCTTGCTTCCCGAAGCAGACTGAATCGGGCAATAGGCAGAGACTTGAGCAGTAACGCCTTTGTCTTCTCCCAACGTTGGACAAAGGGTGATGACACGACAGGGGTTTTGAGACGTCATTGCATCGCTAATTCCAAAGCCTCTCTGGTCTGCGTTTGAATAGGTTCGCTTTTCTGGAGGCAGCTTTTCAACTTCCTGCCGCAGCCGAGCTAGTGTCTTCGGATCAATTCGGCCTGTTACGCGCAGGTCATAGCTCTTTTGAGCTTCCTGAACGGCTATTTTGGTCTCACCACCGTGGGTACCGTCAATTGCGCCTTGGTAAAAGCCTAGAATGGCTAACAATTGTTGAAATTCTTCAGGCTCATACAGCACCATACTGAAGGTGGACGCACGAACAGCGGCTGGAACAACTTTTCCGCCCTCTTGGTCAAGCCAAATCTTACTCAGTTCGGCTTCTATTTCATCAAGAGAAATATCTTTGGGTTTTTGAAGTGTGACAAGTGGAGTCGTCATAGGGATAGAGCAGTTAAGGGTTGGCAGTTTACAATCACAAAGATCTCAATTTTCAAGATCAAAAAAGCTTTTGAGACGAGGAAGTTAGCTTCCCGCTCATCGGCTAACAGACGAAATTCTAGAGCCTACGCCAATTGCGTCCATCTTGATTGAGCAGCAGCTCTGACTCGACAGGCCCCCAGCTTCCAGCTTCATATAGCGGAATAACCTCGGCTGGGGCTGGAGCATCCCAAACTTGAAGTAGCGGAGTCAGAATACGCCATGACTCTTCCACTTCATCGCCTCGGGTGAAAAGTGTTTGATCTCCCAACATGCAGTCAACAAGGAGACGACTGTATGCATCTGTACTGGGCTGACCAAACGCTGCATCGTAACGAAAGTCCATTTCAACTGACCGAGTGCGGAGAGAACTGCCAGGCGTTTTGACCTCGAACCGCAGGGCAATGCCTTCATCGGGCTGAATTCGCATAGCCAACACATTGCGGTTCATTTGCTTTGCTGCTGATTGAAACATAATGTAAGGCACTTCTTTGAACTGAATTGCAATTTCAGTCACTTTTTTCGGCATCCGCTTTCCTGTTCTGAGATAGAACGGAACGCCTTTCCAACGCCAATTATCAATGAATAGTTTTAGAGCTGCGTAAGTCGGAGTCGTCGAGCCGGGGCTGGCACCGCCCTCATCTCGATACCCAGGAACTTGCTTCCCCCGCATCCATCCAGGCGAGTATTGACCTCGGATGGCTGACTTGCGGATGTCTTCTAAATCGGCTAGGTGAGTGGCCTGGATAACCTTGACTTTTTCATTGCGAATTGCGTTGGCATCCAACGAGTTAGGAGCCTCCATTGCCACAAGACAAAAGAGCTGCATCAGGTGGTTTTGCACCATATCACGCAGGGCTCCAGCTGTTTCGTAGTAACCTGCTCGCCCTTCTAGACCAACGGTCTCAGCTACGGTAATTTGAACATGGTCAACAAACTGACGATTCCACAGAGGCTCGAAAATGGCATTGGCAAACCGGAAAACGAGCAGGTTCTGGACGGTTTCTTTGCCTAAATAATGGTCAATTCGATAAACTTGCTCCTCTGGACAGACCTGACGGACAACCTGATTTAGAACTTGCGCGGAAGCTAAATCTCGTCCAAACGGCTTTTCGATAACTAGGCGCTGCTTTGAAGCATCCTCTAACATGCCAGCTGTACCTAGTTGTTGAGCGGCTTCTGCAAAAAATCGGGGTGCAACGGATAAGTAGAACACGCGGTTGCCTTGGGTTCCTCGCTGCTCGTCCAGCTCTCCCAAAAACGCTTTCAACTTTTGATAGCTTTCAGGTTTGTCGATATCGCCGGAGCAGTAGAATAATCCTTTCGCAAAATCATCCCATAGCTCTTGGGAGCCCAAGCCGCCGCCGAATTGCTCGACTCCTTCTCGCATGTGTTCCCGAAAGTATTCGTGGCTCCAATCGCGTCGAGCAACCCCCACGATGGTTAGCTCAGGCGGCAGCTTACGCTCACGGCGCATCTGATACAGAGCCGGTACAAGTTTGCGCTGGGTCAAGTCGCCAGATGCCCCAAAAATTGTGAGAATTTGCGGGGCAGGAATACGATCTTGCTGAAGTCCAATGCGGAGGGGATTTTCAATCAGGTTGACCATAGATGCTTTAGAAGATGGATGGACAATATAAAAGCTGTAATTTACGTCAAAACCACACTGAAAGGCGCGAAGGCTTGTTTGACGAAGTGAACGGAACTGTGACTGACTGAATTGAAAATCTTAGAGCCGTAGACAGATGGTCAGACTAGTCATGACTGGCTTCGAACTCTGACCTTTTTTGCTCTTTGATAAACGATTCCACTAGCTCAACATTTTCGCGGCTACCGATGAAAAGCGGTACTCGTTGATGCAGTTCCTTCGGCACAATATCCATCATGGGAGTCGTGCCATCGCTGGCGGATCCTCCTGCCTGCTCTGCTAAGTAAGCTAAAGGCGCAGTTTCATAAAGAAGCCTGAGTTTTCCGTCTGGTTTTTTTGTTGTGCCGGGATAAAGAAAAACTCCACCTTGGAAGAGAATGCGATGAAAGTCGCCTACTAACGCCCCGCTGTAGCGGGATGCATACCCCTCGTGGCGGTGCATGTAGCGGAGGTAGTCGCGGATAGAGTCGTTCCACTGCCAGAAGTTACCTTCGTTGACGCTGTAGACAGGGCCGTGGGTTGGAATTTGAATATTTTCAGCAGCGAGAATAAATTCTCCTAGGCTGGGGTCAAGTGTAAAGGCGTGAACACCGTTGCCAATTGAGTAGACTAGCACTGTGCTGGGGCCATACAAAATATAGCCTGCAGCAATTTGCTTATGACCGTCTTGGAATAGGTCGGTAGCTTTTCGGTCGAGGTCTTCGCCTTCTTGACGGCGAATGGCAAAAATCGAACCCACGTTTAAGTTGATGTCAACGTTAGAGGAGCCATCGATGGGGTCATAGAGAAGGGTGTAGCGTCCGAGAGGACAGTTTTCTGGAATGTAGTAGGGTTCTTCCATTTCTTCGGAGGCAAGGCGGCAGACCAACCCACTTTGCTTGAACACTGAAATAAAGACCTGGTTTGCGAATACATCCATGCGCTTTACGTCTTCACCTTGGACGTTTTGGCGTCCGGTAAAGCCGAGGGCATCTTCAACCAGTCCTGCTCGGGTCAAGCGACGGGCAATCATTTTCCCTGCTAGAGCAATGCGACTCATGAGTGCGCTTAGATCTTGCGCATCGGGAGAAAAGCTTTGCAGTTGCTGTAGTACATGCCGGGATAGGGTGGTGGTATCCCGATCTAGCGAGTAATCATAATCGATGTCTACAGATTGCTCGATGTCAACCATATTTTTCCCTTCTCTATATCAGGCACTGCTGGAGTCGAACACCGTGATGCTGTGAGTCCACGGGCACGGTCTCGTTCTAATTCCAGTACCTCCCATCTTAGGGAGACATTTCTGAAACCTGGAGGAACTTTAGACGAGCTTTAGAGATGAAGGCTGAAAATGTATGCAAAATCGCCGAAACACAGAATTAGGGCGATCGCCATCCCTCTAAATTCACGAACATACTTTTTCCCTAGGTTGCATTATGAATCGTTACGGAATCAAAGTTAGTGCCGTTTCTACGACTTCAGCTCCGGCTCCGGGCTTGCAGGACTGTTCGGTCAAGTATCGCTTCCAGGCACGACTCCCTGGTTGCCCGGTGAATAGTTGCAGCATGTGACGAGTGATCTTGTTGAGCTTGAGACCACGCTGACACCAGTCATCGATATAAGGTAAGAGAGTCTCCGCAACTTGATGGCGAGACGGCGGTGATTGGATTTCGCCAAAAAAAAGGCGATCGCTCTCTGCAAATGAGTAAGGATTGTCGTAGGCAGCACGCCCCACCATGACCGCATCTAAGTATTGAAGCTGCTCTTGCGCCTGTTTGAGGGTGGTAAAGCCACCATTGACCTCGATAAATAAGTGGGGAAAGTCGCGCTTGAGTCGATGCACATCGCCATAGCGGAGGGGCGGCACCGTGCGGTTTTCTTTCGGACTCAGCCCTTGCAGCCACGCTTTGCGAGCATGGACGGTGAAGCGCTGACAGCCCGCTTCGGCTACGATCGCCACAAA
>JGI12048J13642_10308126_pt1 | contig 67687 bp, 51 predicted proteins | sample ElkSlonscriptome_16_FD_13642 | JGI IMG/M metagenome (IMG submission 13642)
ATCGACGCCGCGTCCGGTGCGGCCTTTCTTCTTCGCCATCGTGGCCTCCTTGCCGGAGACCAGCATCCACACAGCCAGAGCATCGCGCAACCGGACGAGCGCCGAACAAACGATCCGTCAAACAGAACCTAGTCCATGCAGCGATGACCCGGACGCGGTAACGGTTCCATTCTGCAAGCTTTGGGCCGCGTGCCTCGCCGGAACCGCTGGCGCGTGCGCATTGCGCTGCCGTAGCGGTTCAACAAACGCCCAATACAGCGGCAACTACACCCTGTGCGTCAGGTCCTGCATCGGTTCGTCGTTAGGGGCCTGTTCGTAGCTTGGCGCACTTTGCGGCGTTCGCTTGCTCCGAATTGTATACAATGCGAAAAAGAGGGATAAAGGAGGCCCGACTCAACAGCGCGGGCCATCTGATCATCACACCGACCCTCCTTTACCGTCGGATTATTATTTGGGGTTCATGATCCGGGGAGGCGGTGATCATCTTCGAGTGCGTCCTGTTTGACGCCCATCAAGCAGACAAGCCCATGTTGGAACAAATCGTGATGAAGCACTTTCATCGTTCATGGGTCGCTGCGATCTCAGCAAGCGCCGTCGGATGGCCGCTTGCCTCTCTGTCGAGCGCCGGCGTGATCGCCGACGCGGGCGCGACGATCTTTGGGAACACGCTGATAGTGGCAAGCATGGTGATGCGTCGGTGGACGGCGGCGGCCGTGGCCGTCGCTTTGGTCTCGGTATGGTGGTTCGTTTGGCCGATGTGGGGCGACGCGACGCGGGGCGGTCCACCGTCGGGGGCCCTGATAGGGACCGTCGCGGGCGGTTGCACTTTGCTCGGCGTGCTGCTGCTCCGACGGCGAGATCGCTGGCCACGCCGACCCTGGCTGGCCGAGCTGGAAGCGGACGAACGTGACCGGTGCTTCATGTACGCGGTGTTTCATGGCCACACGACGCTGGCGTTGATGTCGCTGACGGCCGTGCTCATGCAGGGCCTCAACATGCTCTTCGGTTCGTGAGCCGGCCTCGGGCGCCGGGCCGGCTGGGCGTACCCCTTCCGATTTCGATACGCACCCGCGGCGGACGCTCGCGGCTTCAACTCTCAACGTTGGGCATCGAGCGTCCACCGGCGTGAGACTTGTGCAAAGGCGCGAGATGGGGGGTGGACATTCGCCGGTGATCGGGCAAGATATGGGTGTCGGCGATCGGGGGACTCGCTAGGGGTGGGGCGCGGCGCGGTGCCGGTGTGAGTGTTTCGCACCGGAAGGTCTGTTTGTTCACGCTGGAACGCAGCGGCGTTCAGGTGTTTGGATGTACATGGGCGGGGCTGGAGTTTCTGATGTCCCCGAGCAAGGGACACAACCAGCGGCGGCGGGCGGGGGACGGCTCCGCGGCGGATGCACGCGCGGGCGGTCGTTTCGACCGCCTCGGCGGTACGGGTGGGGGGCACGCGAACATGGCGATGCTCAGCGGGCGCGACGGCGGCCGTCAGGCGCCATCGGCCTCGACGGTCGACATCAACGACTCTTCGCCGGCGGCGGCGATAGCCGGCATGGAAGGCCGGGCTGCGGGCGGAGCGGGCGAGGTGTCGAGCGGGTACGCCGGTCCGGGCGGCGGGCTCGCCTCGGCGCTGGACTGCAAGGTGCTCGTCCTCAACAAGCCGTACATGGCGGTCCGGGTGACCTCGGCTCGGCGAGCGTTCGCCATGCTCATCCGCGACCTCGCGGAGGTGGTACACGTCGAAGACGGCGTATGGATGAACTACGACTTCGCCACCTGGGCGGAGCTGAGTGAACTGCGCCGCGAACTCGAGGGCGAAAAACACGACTGGGTGCGCACCGTGCGGTTCGACCTCGCCGTGCCGCGGGTGATCCGCCTACTGGGCTACGACCGCTTGCCCAAGCAGCACGTGAAACTGAACCGCCGGAACCTGTTCGCCCGCGACGGCAACCGGTGCCAGTACTGCGGCCGCACGTTCCCGACGCAGGAGTTGTCGATCGATCACGTCGTGCCGCGGACGCAAGGCGGCGGCGAGTCGTGGGGGAATCTCGTGTGTTCGTGCGTGAAGTGCAACGCGAAGAAGGGCGGCCGCACTCCCGCGCAGGCGAAGATGGAGCTCATCAAGAAGCCGGTCCAGCCGAGGCGCAACCCGCTGATCTCGATGAAGCTCGGGCAGCGGCGGTACGAGTCGTGGAGGGCCTTCCTCGACGAGGCGTATTGGTCGGTGGAGCTTCGTTGACGCCGGTCAGCGGTCGGCGGTCGACGGCTTCTCCCGATCATCGCGGCGTGATCTTGATTCCGGGCTTCGCGCCGGGCGTGGTGGGCTTAACGATTTCGGCAGCCGCCCGGTCGGCGATGAGCGACATGGCGCCGGCCATCTTGGTCAGGTCGCCGATGATGTTGGCGCGAACGGCGTCGACGATGTCGCGCAGCGGCTTCGGCAGCGACGCCGCTTCGATCGAGACCGGCTGGTCCCCGTTGCAGGGCTCCGCGTCGCACTCAAGCAGCAGCGCACGCCAGGGCGCGAGCGTGGCGGCGAGCGATTCGGCCGATTCGACGACGACGGTGAGGTCGCGCGTCAACGGCTCGGCGGCCTCGGCGAGTTTCTGGGACTGGCCGAGCAACGAGTCGGCTCGCTCCGACGCGGCGTCGACGCGACCCAGCACCTCGGTCAACGGTTCGGCGGCGCGTTCGGCCGACGCGAGCTGCCCGTCAAGGTCGGCCTTAGTCTGAATGGCCGCGCGACGGGCGGCGTTGAGCGACGATTCCAGACGGCTGCGCCGGTGTTCGATCGCGTCGAGCGCGGCGTCGGCGTTGTGCACCGACTTGGCGACGTCGAGCGTGCGCCGGTGCGCGTCCTCGACGAGGCCGGTGAGGCGACGCATCACGCTGTCGGCGTCCCGGCGGGCCCGATCGGCGCGGTCGGTGATGCAGAGAAGCGAGTGCGCTTCGGGCTCGGTCATCGGCTCGCCGGTGATCGGATCGAGCCCGGCGAGGGTGAAGGCGCGCTCGCATGTCGACTTGATCTGGGCGAGATCGAGGGCGCCGTCGCCTTGGAGGAGTTGTTGCAGGTCGCCGCGTGCGGCGGCGGCGGTGGCGAGCAAGCCCTCGAGCGCGGCCGCCTCGCGAGCGAGTCGGCGTTCGAGATCGTCGCGCAGTTCGTCGGCCGATCGCGTCGCCTGTTCTCGCGCTTCGTCGACCAGGGCGACGAGGTCCGATCGGAGCTCGGTGGCGTGCGCGTCGAGGCGATGGGCGACGCCGTCCGCGGCGCTGTCGGCGGCGGCGCCGAGTTCGCTCGCGCGACGATCGAGCGCGGCTTCGAACGCTTCGAGGCGATATCGGAGTTGGGAATCGAAGGCGGCCGCCTTTTCCGCGAGCGCCGCTTCGACTCGTTGGTCGGCGTTCACGGCTTCCGCAGCTTTGGCTTCGACCGCATCGACAGACGCGGCGACCGTGGCGCACTTGTCGGTCGCGACTTTCAGGAGCTTGGTCGCGATCTCCATCTGCTGATGCTGCTTGCGAAGCAACGCCTTGAGCTCGTCGCGCTCGGCGGCGGCCGCCGCGGCGGCGTCTCTCGCCTCGGAGGCCCGTTCGGCGGCGTCCTCGAGAACGGCTCGCAGCCGATCGGCGAATTCGGTGAAGGCCGCCTCGTCGAGGACGCGTGGCGAGAGGAAGGTCCGGTTGACCGCGGCGGCGCCGAGCCCGAGAGCGTCGCGTCGCTGAGCGCCGGACGGCGGTGCGGCGTCGCCCATCAGCCGCGGCGGCCCGTCGGGGGTCGCCGGCTGCTCCGGTCGCGAACTCGCGGCGTTCAGCGGCCGGATGTTGATCTGCGGGTCCGCCGACGGCCGGTCGGCTTGCGACCCCGAGTCCGGAGCGGCGGAGAGCGTGCTGCGTGTCGGCACAGCGGCCTGTTGTTGCTGATGTTGCGTATTCACCGTGCGCTCCTTGACGTGGACGAGCGGCCGCGGTGGAGCGGCGCCTGAGCGGCTGGAACAAACGGCGTGCCGAGCCGAGCGATCGGCGTCGGTCGCTCTCTCGGAGGGCCGGAGAGCCGATTCGGCGGGCGTCCGCGTACACTGGCGGTGTTCATGTCGAAGCAGCCGAAACCGAAACCGCAGGACCTGCGCGACGAGACGTCGCTCATGCGCCTCCACAAGATGATGGCCCACGCCGGCGTGGGCTCGCGCCGTCGCTGCGAGGATTTGATCGCTGAGGGTCGGGTCGCAGTCAACGGCCGCACCGTCGTCACGAGCCCGGCGTGGGTCGATCCCGAGCGGGACGAAGTCACCGTCGGCGGCAAGCCGATCGGCACCGAGGGCCGCAATGTCTACGTGATGCTCTACAAACCTCGGCGGACGGTCAGCACCAACAGCGATCCGAACGGACGACGAACCGCGACCGAACTGGTTCAGCATCCGTCAGGCGTGCGGCTGTATCCCGTGGGTCGGCTGGACTACGACACGACCGGTCTGCTGCTGATGACCAATGACGGAGCGCTGGCGAATCGGCTGACGCATCCACGCTACGGCGTGCACAAGACCTACCGGGCGGTGGTGAAGGGTCAGCTCACCGACGAAGACGCGACCAAGCTCGAAGAGGGCATCTATCTCGCGCAGCGGAAGTACGGAGCGACGCTCGGGGGTGAGCGTCTCGGCGCCGCCCAGATCGCGGTCGTCCGCCGCGAGGCGGAGCGCACGATCCTGGAGATCACGTTGACCGAGGGCCGCAACCGGCAAATCCGTCGGCTGCTTGCGGCGGTGGACTGCCCGGTGAAGAAGCTCACGCGGGTGAAGCTCGGGCCTCTCGCGCTGAAGGGTCTTCGGCTTGGGGAATGGCGTGAGTTGACGCCGCACGAAGTTCGAAAACTCCGCAAAACGGCGTCGGCGGCCGAGGCCGACGCGACCGCGGAGGGGCGACGCGAATTCGTCGGCGGCCGCGGGTCCACGGTGGGAGACGGGCGACCGAAAACAGACCATGCGACCGCAGGCTCTGCAAGGCGAGGTCGCGGCGGGCGACGCGGCGGCGGGCGCAGTCCTGAAGGCGAAGGCGGAAGGAGCGCGTCGTGAACGTTCTTTCGCGAGCCGGCGAGCTTTGGCGCCGTTCCCGCCGCGCGATCGACCAGCCGCGGGCCGAGCTCGAGGGCTTTCCGCGTACGGTGCGATATCTCTACGATCTGACGCGACACGCTGTCGGTCAGTTGAATCGCCACCGGTCGTTTTTGATGGCGGCCGCGCTCTCGTACCGCACGCTGTTCTCTCTGGTGCCGGTGCTGGTGCTGGTGCTGGTCGTGCTGAACCAGGTGTACGGCGAGCAGGGGTTCCGGCAGGCGTTCGGATCGATCACGGAATACCTCGGGCTCGCGCAGATCGAGGTGCAGGTCGAGGAGCGGTCGACGGGACCGGACGGGGAGGTGCAAGTCGAGCAGGTGACGCAGACGGTCGACGGCGTGCTGAACGACTTCATCAACAACGCGGTTTCGCGCGTTTCGGACGTGAGCTTCACCGGGGTGGCGATCGTCGGGATGCTGGTGTTCATCTGGGCGGCGATCTCGCTGCTGGTCGAAATCGAGGCGGCGTTCAACGCGTCGGTCGAAACGAACTCGATGCGGAAGTGGTCGCGGAAGATTCCGACGTACTGGACGTTGTTGACGCTCGGCGCGCTGCTGCTGCCGCTTTCGTTCGTGGCGGGGACGTATTTCAACGCTCGGCTGGACGAGTTACCGACGTGGGCGGCGTTCATCGCGACGCCGGTGCGCATCTTCGTACAGGTGGCGACGACGTGGCTGGTGATGCTGGCCGCGTACGTCTGGATGCCGGTGGCCCGTGTGAGCCTTGCGTCCGCGGCGATCGGGGCCCTCGTCGCCGCGCTTCTCTGGGAGACGGGCAAGTCGCTGCTCACGGGCGCGATCCCGCAGATGCTCGAGGGGCAGTTGGCGATCTACGGCTCGCTGGCGCTCGTGCCGATGCTGCTGTTCTGGGTGTACATCACGTGGTTGATCGTGTTGTTCGGTCTCGAATTGGCCTACGCCATCCAGACGCTGGACGAGTCGCAACTGCGGCAGCACCGCAAGACCGGCCCCGAGGTGACGCCGGTGCTCGAGCCGCTGGGGATGTCGGCGCTCGCCGCGCATCTCGCCTACGACTTCGAGCGGGGCAAGGCGCCGTCCGTGGCCGAGTTGTCGCGCGAGGCGCAGGTGTCTTCGGGTGCGGCCCAGGTCGCGCTCGCCGCGTTCGAACGCGCCGGGATCGCCCGGCGCGTCAGCGACGGCGTCGAAAGTTCATCGAACGACGCCGACGAAAGGGCGAGCACCGAGTCGCGGTACACCCTCGCTCGTCCGGCCGATCAGGTGCTGCTCAGCGAAGTGCTCACGTCCGTGCGAGACCCGCACCAGCAGACGCCCGGCGACGACTCGCTTGAGCCCGTGGTCATGCGAATGACCGACGCCTGCGGCGGTTTGACGCTGGCGACGCTCGCCGAGCGGCTTCGCGACGCTTCGACCGGCGCGGCTGAACGCGACGCCTCGCTCGGCGGCGTCGGCGAGCCGGGCCACGCCGAAGTGCTCGCCTCGCGCGGGGGTGGCGGGTGAGGGTCTATCTCGACGGCGAGATCCTGCCGCGCGAGCACGCGAAGATTTCGCCGTTCGACCGCGGCTTTCTGTTCGGGGACGGCGTCTACGAGGGGCTGCGCGCCTTCGGCGGCCGCGTGTTCGCGCTCGACGAACACGCCGATCGTCTCGCCGCCGGCATCCGGGCGTGTCGTATCGGGGGGTTCGACCCGGGCGAGCTGGGCGCCATCTGCCGCCGTGTGCTCGAAGCGAACGAGCTCGCCGACGCCTTCATCTATGTCCAGGTCTCGCGCGGCACGCCCGGCCCCGGCATGCCGGTTCGAGAACGACTCGGGGGCCGGGGGATGCGTCCGACCGTGTTCGCCTACGCCGAGCCGGCCCCCGCCGCCGCCGCGTATGAGCGGCCGGGCGAACTCTCCGTCGCGACGCGGCGGGACGTGCGATGGGAGCTTGGGTGGGTCAAGGGCGTCTCGCTTCTGGGGAACGTCATGGCGGCGTACGAAGCGTGTGAAGCGGGCGCCGAGGACGCCATCCTCGTCCGCGGCTGGCCCGACGGAACGGGCCTCGTCAGCGAAGGACTGGCGACCAACACGTTCCTCAGCATCAACGGTCGCGTCGTGACGCCCTCCCTGAACAGCGTCCCCATGCTTGAAGGCGTGACCAGGCGCATACTCGTCGACGAGCTCGGGCGCGAAATCGAAGAACGGCCGGTGACGCTGGCCGAGCTCGGCCGGGCCGATGAAATCGCGTTGGTCGGCACGCGGACGATGGTGGCGCGGGTTAGTCGGCTCGACGACGTGACCATGGGCGACGTGGGCATGTCGCGGCGCCTGCTCGAGCTGCTGAAAGAGCGCATCGCCGCGACGTTACACTCGCAGCATGGTTGACGCGATTCAGCAAAGCGGCGGAGACGGAACGGGCGGACCACCAAACAGCGGCGACAAACCGCGACTGCTCGTCGTCTCGGTCGGACATACCAACGCCACGGCGTCGCTGACCCGGGGCGCGACTCTGGACAAGCCTCGGCGATTCCCGCTGGACGACCTCGGAGCGGTGGCGGATGGGCTCGTCGAGATGGCGGGCGAGTTGGCCGCGGAAGGCGCCGACGACGCGGCCGTCGTCTTCTCATGGACGAACAGGGCGGCGTGCGACACGCTCGCTTCCGCGCTCGCCGGCCGCACCGAGTTGCGCACCTTCCGCCTCATGGAAGACCTGACGATTCCTATTCGACACGCCCTTCAAGACGAAGCCGTCGCGAAAACGGGTCAGGACCGCCTGCTGAACGCGCTCGCCGCGTTCGACGCGGCGAAACAAGCGGTCGTCGTGGTGGACGCGGGGACCGCGATCACCGTCGATTTCATCGACGGCAAAGGCGTCTTCCAAGGCGGCGCGATCGCACCGGGCGCCGGCGCGGGCCTGCGGGCGTTGCACAGCATGACCACCTCCCTGCCCGAGTTGAAGGCGGAGCAGCCGGACGATGAACCGTTCGGTCGCGACACGCGGCAGGCGATGCTGCAGGGCATGAAGTACGGCGCGCAGGGCCTCGTCCGCCGACTGGTCGAGCGATACGCCGAGGCGTACGACGCGTATCCGATGGTCGTCGCCACGGGCGGTGACGCGGGGCTCCTGTTCGACGACGACGAGCTGGTGGACCGCGTCGTCCCACACCTCACGCTTCGCGGAATCGCGCTGGCATGCGTCCACGAATTGGGGGAGGACGGCGGCGCGGGCGGAACGGCGTGATCGTCCGCGACTCCTCGCCGAACGACGCCGGGCCGCTTTCCCGGCCGACCGCCGAAGGCGAATCACGGACCGATGCGACGTGGCGCCTTTCGTCGGCGGTGGCGGCGGGTGGCTCGGCGATCGCGACCATCGACCTTTCGACCGCCGACGAAGCGACGCTCGATACGACGCTGCATCGTCTGACCGGACGAACGCCGCCGGGTGTCGGCGAGATCGTGCTGCGCCGGTTCGGCACAGCCGACGACGGGCTCGTAGTGCGCATCGACGCGCGTCGCGCGGTGCTGATGCCGCACGGCGGCGCCGCGGTGTTGCGGGCCGTCGGCGACGCTCTAGACCGCGCGGGCGCGAGGCGTTCTCGGTCGCGAAGCTTCGACCCACTGGAGAGCTATCCGGAAGCCGCGTCGCTGTTCGACGCCTGTTTGCTCGATGCGCTCGCGACGGTCGAAAGCGAGATCGGTCTCGACGCGTTGCTTCGGCAGGAAGAGCTGTGGCGAAGCGTCGACGGTCGCTCGTGGAATCACGACGCGGCCGCCGTTGCGCGCAGAGCCGATTCAATGAGAACGCTTCTCCACGCGCCGCTGATCGCCGCGGTCGGACCCGCGAACGTCGGCAAGAGCACGCTGACGAACGCTCTCGCTCAGCGTTCGGTCGCGATCGTCGCCGACCTGCCCGGCACGACTCGCGACCACGTCGGAGTCACGCTCGAGCTCGGCGGCCTCACGGTGCGCTGGGTCGACACGCCCGGAGTGCTCCGGCACGACACGACCGACTTTGACGCCGACGCACTCGCGCTCGTCCGACCCGTGATCGGCTCCGCCGCCGCGATCGTTTCGTGCGGGGATCATGAATCCGGCTTCCTGTCGGAGACCGAGTTGGCCCAGCTCGGCGTCACCGACGGCACTCCGATCGTGCATTGCCTGATGCGTACGGACGCCGCACTCGCCGACGAGACCCGAGCACACAAGTCAGTCGTCGAATCGAACGCTCACGACGCGGCAGGAGGAGAGCATCGTCCCGCACCGACCGTCCTCACGGCTGCGTTGCACCGGCGCGGCCTGACGGAACTCGCCGCCGCCGTTCGCGAGGCGGTCGTGTCGCGTGAGATCGTCGAACGCGACGAGCCGTGGTTGTTTCACCCGGCTCTCGCGGAGGCGCTCGCCGCGGGACACGACCCCTTTGCCGCCCGCGGCTGAGCGCACTTGCCCGCGGCCGCCTCGCCCGCCGCGTTAGACTCTGCGGGCGCCGAGGGCCAGGAACCACGGAGGGTCGCGTGCGACAGCGATGGCGACGAAACAAGCCGAAGACCGACGCCGGCTCGACGCCCCCGATCGCGGTCGCGCTGGCGGCGCTGGCCGCGGTCACGCCGATCGCTTCGGCTCAGACCGGCGACGCGGCGGGGCGAGAAGGTCCGTTCGTCACACCATCGACCGGCGAAGTGCTGCGCCCGCCGGCCGGGGTGACGGCCGCTCAGCTCGCCTCGATCGACGGCCGCTCGTTCAGCGGCATCGACCTCCGCGCTCCGCTCACCGGAGCACGGCTTGAGATGGCGGCCGTCCGCGCGACGGCCTGGCGCGAATCGGCGGGCCGTCTGGGCGAAGTGCCCGCGGGCACGTCCCGCCTGTTGCTCGAAGGCGACGTCCGCTTCAACTTGGGCCCCTACCGCTTCACGGGTTCGCGAGCCGTGGTCTGGGTCGAGTCCGTCCGCGTCCGCGACGCCGACGGGCGGCTTATTGACGCTGAGCAGATCGCGGCCTTTATCGACGACGCGATCGAAGGCGACCGGGCCGCAGCGCCGGCGCCGGAACGCCTCGTCTCCGGCGTGCCGGGCGCCGACCCCGGTGAAGTGCTGCCCGACGACGACCTCGACCGCCGCCAGGCCGCCGACCGGCTGCTGGTCACGGCGCTGATCCCGAAGGGCCCGATGCGGCTCGAGTCGGACGCGTTGCAACGAGGCCGGCCGCGCTTCGGCGAAGCGCTCGTGTTCACCGAGGCCGCCGAGCGACGGCTGGCGCGGTATCTCCGCGCGTTCGCCAACGCCGACGACCAAGGGCCGATCGTCGACCGTCCCGGTCCGCTGACGCCGGCGCAGGTCGAGGCGGAGGGCTTCGAGTTCGCTGACGAGAGTTTCGTGGATACGCGTGACGACGTGCCGCCGCCGCCCGACGACGCCGCCATCCGCTTGCCGCGGCGGGGGCTGCTCACGCTGCAGGCCCCCGAGATCACCCAAGTGGCCGGCGACGACGAGGCGGGCGAGGGCGACGCCGTATTGCTCACCGGCGGCATCGGGCTCGAGTACAAGCCGCTCGACCGCGAAGGCATGGTCCGGCTCACCGCGCAGCGCGCCGTCGTGTTCCTTTCTCCCGACGCCGGGCTCGACATCCGCACGCTCCGTCTCGGCAGCGAAGACATCGCCGGCGTCTACCTCGAAGGCGACGTCAGCGTCGTGACCGTCTCGGGGCCACCCGCGACCGGCGGCGCCGACGGCGGCCGCTATCACCTCCGCGGCTCGCGCGTCTACTACGAGCCCGGCTCGGAACGCGCCGTCCTCCTCGACGCCGTCTTCTGGACCTACGACGAGGCCCGCGGCATGCCGCTCTATGTCCGCGCCGAAACGATCCGCCAGACTTCGCTCGATCAGTGGACCGCTGAACGCGCGACGCTGACCAACGTCGCCTTCGCCGAACCGACCTTCGCCGTCGGCGCCCAGGACGTCACCGTCACCCGCCAGCCGCGCAACAATCAACCCGACGAGGTCGACGTCACCGCCCGCGGCGTCACCTTCACCGCCGCCGACGTGCCCGTCTTCTACCTGCCGAAAGTCACCGGCGATTTCTCACCCTCCGCCTTCGAGCAGCTCACAATCGAGACACGCGACGGCGACCCCGTCGTGCGCACGTCGTGGGACCTCTACACGCTCCTCGGCGCCGACGCCGCCCCGGGCAACACCGCTTCCCTCCTTCTCGACGCCTACTTCGAACGCGGGCCCGCCATCGGCGCCGAACTGACCTGGAACACGACCCGCGCCACCGGTCTCTTCTTCGGCTACTACGTGCGCGACGACGGCACAGACCGGCTCACCACCGGCGCGCGCATCGATCGCGACGACGACGATCGCGGGCTCGTGCTCGGCGAGACCATCTATAAACCCGACGGACCATGGACCATCTACGCCGAACTCGCGATGGTCTCCGACGCCGCGTTCGTCGACGCCTTCTTCGAGGACCTCGCCGAGACGAGGCGCGAGTTCGTCTCGGGCGCCCGGGCGCTGCGCCTCGATCCGGTCGAACAGAACGCCACCTTGACGGTCGACGCGTTCGTCTCGTTCGACGACTACCTCCCGAACGAGTATCTGCTCCAGTCGAAGGGCTATCAGGTCGAGCGGCTGCCCGAGGTCGGCTACGACGTGGTCGGCGCCGAACTCGACGCGCTCGGTCTTTCCTGGTTTAGCGAGTCCTCTCTGGGCGTCCTCCGAATGGATTTTCCCGAGAACCGCCTCGAAGAGCAGGGCTTCGACACCCCGCAGCTCGCGGAAGACGCGTTCGGCCTCGCTCCCGACGATCGGTTCGATCGCGCTCTGCAAGACGCCGGCCTCCGCGACGAAGCCGTCACACGCTTCGACACGAGGCAAGAGTTGACCAGGCCGTTCTCTACAGGGCCCGTCAACTTCTTGCCCTACGTCGTCGGCCGCTTCACCGCCTGGGACGACGACTTCTCGGCGTTCAACGAAGGCGAAGCGATCGACCGGAACCGCTGGTTCGGCGCCGCCGGCCTCCGCGCGACCACCACGTTCCAGCGCATCGACGACACCGCCCGCTCCGAGTTCTTCGACGTCGAACGGCTCCGCCACCTCATCGAACCGTCGCTGCACGTCTTCACGTCCGGCGCGAACGTCGATCAGCAAGAGCTGCCCGTTTACGACGAATCGGTCGAATCGCTGGCCACCGGGACCGCGGTCGCCGCCGGCCTCCGCAACACTTGGCAGACCAAACGTGGCCCCGCCGGTCGAGAGCGCAGCGTCGATTGGTTCACCCTCGACTTCGAGTACGTCTGGTCGTCCTCAGACACCGACCGCGAATCACCCATCGGCCGGTTCGATCATGTCCGCCCCGAGCTGTCCTACCTCGGCGCCGACTTCGCGACGATGGAATCCGTCTGGCGCCTCACAGACGCCGTCGCCCTCACCGGGGCGGGGCAGTACGACTTCGACGAATCACGCTCGCCCTACGCGGTGCTCGGCGCCCAGATCGACCACGGCTTCGGCTACACCTCGTTCGTCGAGTACCGCTCGCTGGACAAACCGTCTCTGGCGGTCATCGCCGCGGGCGCACGCTACGAACTCACCCGGAAGTACGCGTTGGAACTCGAAGCCAGTTACGAAGTCGTCCGCGACGAGTTGCAGGGCGTTGACGCTCTCTTCACGCGGCGGTTTCCGCAGTGGTCGCTCGATGTGGGCTTTGAGTTCGACGACATCCGCGACACCGTGGGCCTCGCCTTCTCCGTCAGGCCGGTCGGGTTGGTAGGCGAGAGTCGAGAGCGAACCTTCACGGAGCAGTTCATGCGGGCGCCGGGCGCGCCGGCGACGACCGCACCGAACCGCTACCGCGATGCGCGGCTGAACTCGGGACCCTTCGGCGGCTGAGGCGAGGCGTCGCCTGCGACATCGCTCCGCGTACGCCCGCTCGGGTAAAACGCTTTAGCGACGCCGACACCGACAGCCGACGGTCGTTCCGCCCGCGCCGACGCGGCGCCCGTCTATACTTCAGGGCCTCGCGACCGCGACGCCGGCCCCCGCGGCTGTGCAACGCCCGACGTTCCGTCGCCTCCCTATGCAGGGAGCCCTTCGCGTCGGCGGCGGCTCGCCGTTTCGCTCGACTTTCGACTCCTGCCCGGGAAGCCCATGCCAGAGGACCGGTTGCTGCCGTTTGAATGTACCGAAGAGACCGGCGTCGTCACGCTGACTCTGGAGGACCCCGACAAACCGGTCGTGGTCCTCAACCGTGCGCTCATCGAGCGTCTTGACCGCACGCTCGACGCGGTATTGGAGGCCGGGTCGCCGAAGGGCCTCGTGCTCGCATCACGCGGCAAGGTGTTCGTCGCCGGGGCGGACCTCAAGGAGATCGTCTCGCTGGATCACGACGGGCTCGACGAATATCTCCAGCTCGGCGCCCGCGTGTTCGGGCGACTCGCGACGCTGCCGTGTACGACGGTCGCGGCGATCAACGGCGCCGCGCTCGGCGGCGGACTCGAGATCGCCATGCACTGCGACTACCTCGTCGCCGCCACCGCGGAGAAGCCCTATCCGGTCGGCCTCCCTGAGGCGGGCCTGAGCATCTGCCCGGGCTGGGGCGGAACCAACTTGCTGCCCGCCCGGATGTCGTCTTCGCCCGAGAGCGCCGAGCGAGCGATTCGGATGACCGCGACCGGCCAACCGTTCAAATCACCGCAGGACGCCTCCGAAGCCGGCGTCATCGACAGGCTGTGCAGCGGCGACGAACTGCTCGACGTGGCGCGCCGCCTCGCAGTGGAGCCTAAAACTTCGCCTCGCGCGCAGCCGCGAAGCATCTCGGACGCGGACTCGAAGTCGGCGGTCCACGAAGGCCTCTCGCTCTTCGAAGCGGAGTCCGACCACAGCGAAGCGGCCCGCGCGGTCATCGACTGCGTCCGCGTCGGGCTCGACCGCGGCTGGGAGGCGGCGCTCGAGAAGGAACGATCGGAACTCAACCGGCTCCGCGGCACGGACGCGGGTAAGGCGGCGATCGAGGCGTTCTTCGCCAAGTCGTCGAAGAAGTAATCGGACCACGGCGGGGAACGGGTTCCGGTCGGCGGCGGCCGGAGCATCCAGTACTACGACGCCGGCGAAGCGTGGGACGCCCGCTGGCCGGCATTTCCAGCCCATCGAGGAGGATGAAGCGATGAACGAGCTCAAGGCAGACCTGAAGAAGATGAAGGGCATCTCCGAGCGCGACGCGAAGATGATCGCCGACGCGGAGGTCCTGCTCGGGCCCGATCCGGACGAGATGGGCCATGTGCAGAACATGTTCTGGGGCAACTTCCGCGAAGACCTCCTCTTCCCCTACCCCGAGCAGGACGCAGAGGAAACGGCACGCTGCGATCAACTCATCGCTGCGCTCGACGAATACCTCCGCAATGAGCACCCCGCGATCCACATCGACCAGGAGCAGGAGATCCCGCGCTGGGCGATCGACAAGCTCTTCGACCTCGGCGTGATGGGGATGACCATCTCCAAGGAATACGGCGGCCTCGGTCTGGGAATCACCAGCTATGTGCGCGTGCTCGAGAAGATCGGCGAATACTGCGGCTCGACCGCGGTGCTCGTCTCGGCTCACCAGTCGATCGGCTGCAAAGCCGTCATGCTCTTCGGCAACGAAGAGCAGAAGAACCGTTGGCTGCCCAGGCTCGCGAAAGACTGGGTCTCGGCGTTCTGCCTGTCCGAGCCCAACGTCGGCTGCGACGCCGGCGGGCAAGAAACCCGCTGCGAGCTTTCCGAGGACGGCGAGCACTACATCCTCAACGGTGAGAAGAAGTGGGCCACCTCCGGCGCCATCTCGGGCCTGTTCACCGTCATGGCGAAGCAAAAGCTCGCCAACGGCAAGGACCGCGTCACCGCGCTCGTCTGTACGCCCGACATGGAAGGCGTGGACATCTACTCGAAGAACCGCAGCAAGTGCGGCATCCGCGGCACGTGGCAGGCGCGCATCCGCTTCCACGACGTCAAGGTGCCCAAAGCGAACCTGCTGCACGAAGAGGGCAAGGGCCTGAACGTCGCGCTGACGTGCCTCAACTACGGCCGCTGCACGCTTTCGGCCGGCATGCTGGGCTCGGCCCGTAAGTGCATGGGCCAGTCGATCAAGTGGGGCCGCACGCGCCACCAGTTCCAGCGTCCGCTGGCCGACTTCGAACATGTGCAGGCGAACATCGCCCAGCAAGCCGCGCTTACCTACGCGATGGACGCCATGCTCTACATGACCACGGGCTTCCTCGATCGCGGCGACAAGGACATCCGCATCGAAACCGCCATCTGCAAGACGTTCTGCTCGGAGATGGGCTGGCGCTCGGTGAACGCCGCCGTGCAGATCATGGGCGGCGAGTCGTATATGACCGAGAACGAGGTCGAGCGGGCCTTCCGCGACTCGCGCATCAACCTGATCGTCGAAGGCGCCAACGAAGTGATGCAGAACTTCATCTTCGCCTACGGCGGCAAGGCGCTCGCGGAGCAGATGATCGCCGTGAAGGACCAGATGGTCTGGGACGGCGAGCAGGGCTTCGGCTCGAACGTCTCGCGCATTTTCAAGGGCATGCTGAACCCGAAGATCGTGTCCAAGGCGATGCCGCTGGCGTTCGAGCTCTACTTCGGCATGAAGAAGCCGGCCCCCGCGGTCACCAAGCTGCATCCCTCCCTCAGCAAGGAAGGCGACAAGCTCTCCCGGCTCATCCAGAAGCACGCCAACATGTTCAAGAAGGCGTCGAAGATGTACGAGGAGAAAATCCTCGAGCGCCAACTTGTCCAGGCGCGGATCGCCAACACCGCGATCTATATCCATGCGATCGCCTGCACGCTGTCGAAGCTGGACATGCAGATCCGCAAGGGCGAAGAGGGCCTCGAGTTCGAGCGGGACAAGGCCGCTGCTCTGCACTTCGTGGACATGGCCGAGCACTGGTGCCGCGAGCAATGGGACGCCATCGAGCCGGCCCGCAACGCCGACAAGACCATGCTGAAAGCGGCCGAGGCGGCGATGGCGCACAACGACTCGATGCCCATCGACAAGTTCATCCTGCCCGAACGTAGCCCGCTCGTCCAGAAGGAGCAGGGACGCCAGCCGAACCAGACGGCCATCAAGCAGTTCCCCGGCGAGGGCTACCTCGATTCGTCGGGCACGCCGTCAGGCGACCACGCGCGCACGGAAACGGCCGGCTGAGGCGTTTAGCTTCGCACAGAGTCGATCCGCGGCGTCGTCGGAACGCCGCGGCGCGGGCGATAGTTAATCGCGACGCGCGACGAGCTAATTACCCCTTTCCCCCCTTTCTCAGCAGGCCGAGCCGAACGCCCCGAGCACGATCAACAGGTCGTCGGCGTTGACCGCGCCCGAGCGGTCGAGATCGCCGTCAGCCGCGCCGCCGGGGACCGTCAGTCCGAACGAACCCAGCACCGCGAGCAGGTCGTCGGCGTTCACCAGGTCGTCGCCGGTCGCGTCGCCGGGACACGGCGGGCAGTTCGAGACGTCGATCAACTCGACGCCGCCGAAGAACTCGGTGGAAAGCGCCGCGACGTCGTCCACAAGCGAAACGAGCGACGGCCGGTTCGACGCCTCGTACTCACCCACGAGTTCGACCATCGCCGGCTCGCGAGCGTCGAAAGCGAGCATGAGCGGGTCGCCCGCACGCGAGGCGGCCACATAGGCGAAGCCGTCTCGGGCGGCGACGCCGCGAAGCTCCGCGTCGGCGAACAGCTCGAAACTCAACAACCCCGGCGCGGCTGGATCCGATACGTCATACAAGCGGAGTTGATAGTCGAGTTGCGGCCTGTCAGCAGTGAGATACGCGACCGCGCCTTCCACCGCGACGTGCTCGCCGATGAACGGACCCACAACCTGCGACGCGAGCGTCGGCGCGGCGGGGTCGGATACGTCGAACACGGCGAAGCCCCCGACGAACGCCGCGGCGACGACGGTTTGACCGTCTTCGGTGACCGCCACGTCGATAATCTCGGTCCCAGCCGGGGCGAGCGTGGCGAGCACCGTAGGGGCGAGAGGGTCGCTGACGTCGTAGACGCGCAACCCGGCCGTCCCGTCAGCCACATACGCGTAAGAGCCGAACACTTCAACCGCGCGGCCCTGACCTTGTGGCGGATCGACGCTCGCGACCACCGCCGGCGCGGCCGGGTCCGAGGCGTCGACGATATCTACACCCGCGTTGGCGACCGTCACTATCAGATACCGGTCATCGATCGGCGCCACGTCGGCCGCCGAGCCCGACAAGCCGGTCGCGCCGAGAAAGATCGGGTTCGCCGGATCGGCGACGTCGTAAATGCGAAGGCTCGACGGAGCGAGGCTCGACTGCCAGTCGGCGACGAACAGCCGATCGCCGACAGCCGCGACGCCGCGCGCTTCGCCAGGTGTCGAGAGAGAAGCGAGCGGCAGCAGGTCGCCGCACTTCTGCTGCCCGAACGCGCCGGCGAAAGGAGTGAGGGCTGCAAGCGCGGTCGCGAGAACGATCAGAGAGCGGCGACGTTGCATGGCGCACGTCCTTTCTCGACGACGGTGGCGCCGAGCCGTATGGGCTCGTCGACATCGCCGAGTCGGGCCGGGCGCCGACGCTGCTCTATCGCAAGCCGGCGCCTCGGCACACTTCAAGATTACCGCTGCGCGAGCGCCCCTCCAAACGTCGGCGCTCTATTCAGCAAGCCGCCCCAAAGGCCCCGAGCACGATCAGGAGGTCGTCGGCGTTGACCTCGCCCGAGCCGTCGAGATCGCCGTCGGCCGCGCCGCCGGGGACCGTCAGTCCGAACGAACCCAGCACTGCGAGCAGGTCTTCGGCGTTCACGAGCCCGTCGCCGTCGGCGTCGCCCGTGCAAGCGGGTTCCTGGACGGTCCATTGAACCGCCTGCGTGAGGAAGTCGGCTCGCACGACCGCGTCGCGCACCATGTCCGTGTTGTCGACGACCGTCGCGGTCAGCGTGTATGGCGTCGCGATATTCAGCGTCGAGAGATCGAGCGTCATCTCGCCCGCACCCGTTGCGACAATCTGGCCGCCGACCGTCCACGTCACGTCCAACGCGTGGCCGATCGGCGACATGGGCGTGACGGTGACGCTCGCGTTCGCGTCGATCGGCTGATCGTTCGGCGTGTGCTCGTCGATCGGGCTCACCTCACGGTAGATCTCTTTGATGAGCGCTTCTGCGGACGGCGCGTTGAAGAGCCTGCCGAGCGAGCGCATCATCGAGTTCGGGCTCGGGCGGTGCACGCCGGTCACCGAGTAGAACCCGCCCTCGTAGGCGCCGATCGGCGAGTCGAACCGCGGGTCGGCGTCGCCGAGCCATTCGAACCACTTGGTCTCGAACGCCGCAATCTGTGAGGCGTCGTAGATCGACACGTTGGGCTCGGGCCGCTCGGGTCCGCTGTAGTCCGACGGTCCGCCGTAGGTGTACTCGTCGGCGAGATCGCCCAGCGAATGGCCGAGTTCGTGGATGAAGATGTCGGCGGCGAAGGCGTTGCCTCCGGCGACCGTGCCGAGATTGTTCGAGGGGTAGCCCGCGCCGCCGTACTTCGTCGTGTTCGCGACCGCCACGACCTGGTCGACGTCAGGCGCCTGCACCGCGAAGCTGTACGCCTTGCTGACGTTCACGCACAGCAGCCGCTCGATCCCGTTGCACCAGAACGTCATGTCGAGCGCCGTGTCGCGGAAAACGCCTTGCGTGGGGTCGTTGTCGACGCCGGACTCGTTCGAGATGACGTCGATTTCGTGCGTACGGAAGTAGGTTTGGTAGGCGGCGAACGGCTCGAGGTCGTAGAGGAAGGCGAGCAATGTGTCCACGTCCGCGTGGTAGGCCGGCAACTCGGCCAGCGTGTAGCCGTCGCCGACGAAGACGATGTCGACGCGGTTGTCGTCGGAGTTGCTCGTGCGTGACGACATCGTCGCGACCGCCGACATGTCGGGCAGCCGCATCGTGGTGCGTCCGCCGGTCAGGACGCCGTCGGGACCCGCCGGTCCGTCCCAGTAGACGGTCTGTTCTTGAATGGGCGCGTTGGGATCGGCGGCGGCGGTCGTGCCGCTTGCGGCGAGGAGACCGAGCAGACCGACGGTCGAGAGAGCGAAAGCGGGGCGGCGAAGCGTCATACAAGGGTCTCCAAAGCCGTCCGACCGGGCAGAACCCGACCGCGAGAAATGAGTGCGTCGATCTAAGGATGACTTCCGACAGTATGGGGTCCGAATCTGTCGGCCGATCATCTTTCTGTCCAGAAAGACCTGACAGAATTTGGGCGGTCGACGCCGCCCGCCGAGAGCGTCGGACGAGACTCCGCTCGCGGCGGAGCGAACCGCGACGCATCGTCAAAAAGCGAACGGCCGCCCGAGCATGGGCGGCCGCGGTTCTTCGCTGTATTGGTGTTCTAGCCTTGGCGCGGGTAGCCGCCGGCTCGGCCCTTGGCTTACTTCTTGAACGAGGCCTTGTAGGTGTTGATGGCTTCGCGGAGCTTGCCTTCGAGCGAATCGTCGAGCTTGCGGAGTTGGGCGAGTTCGTCGCGAACGGGCTTGCCGGCGCCCTCGTTCATGTACTCGAGGAGCCCTCGCTCGAAGGCGGGCACGTCGGCCACGGCGACGTCGTCGAGGAGGCCCTTCGTGCCGGCGAAGATTGAGACGACCTGGTCGATGACGTTGAGGGGCGTGTATTGCTTCTGTTTGAGCAGTTCGACCATGCGGGCGCCGCGGTCGAGCTGGCGCTGCGTGGCTTTGTCGAGTTCGGTGCCGAGTTGAGCGAAGGCTTCGAGTTCGCGGTAGGCGGCGAGATCGAGGCGGAGGGAGCCGGCGATCTGCTTCATGGCCTTGATCTGTGCGGCGCCGCCGACGCGGGAGACGGAGATGCCGACGTTGATGGCGGGCCGAACGCCCGCGAAGAACAGTTCGGGCTCGAGGTAGATCTGGCCGTCGGTAATGGAGATGACGTTCGTCGGGATGTACGCGGAGACGTCGCCCTCTTGGGTTTCGATGATGGGGAGCGCGGTGAGCGAGCCGCCGCCGTTGTCGTCGGAGAGCTTGGTGGCGCGTTCGAGGAGACGCGAGTGAAGGTAGAACACGTCGCCCGGGAAAGCCTCGCGGCCCGGCGGGCGCCGGAGGAGCAGCGAGAGCTGGCGGTAGGCGACGGCCTGTTTGGAAAGGTCGTCGTAGACGACGAGGGCGTGCTTGGGCGTGCGGCCGTCTTTGCCCTGCCACATGAAGTACTCGGCCATGGCGCAGCCGGCGTACGGCGCGACGTACTGCATGGGGGCGGGGTCGGAGGCGCCGGCCGAGACGACGATGGTGTAGTCCATGGCTCCGGCTTCGCGGAGTTTTTGGACGACGCCAGCGACGGTGGATTCTTTCTGGCCGACCGCCACGTAGACGCAGACGACGGCGTTCTCGGTGCCCCAGTTCTGCTTCTGGTTGATGATGGCGTCGACGCCGACGGCGGTCTTGCCGGTCTTACGGTCGCCGATGATGAGCTCGCGCTGGCCGCGTCCGATGGGGATCATGGAGTCGACGGCTTTGAGGCCGGTCTGCAGCGGCTCTTTCACGGGCTGACGCTCGGCGATGCCGGGCGCGATGATGTCGACGGGTCGGGAGTGCGGCGTGTCGATGGCGGGTCCGCCGTCGATCGGGCGGCCGAGGGGGTCGACGACGCGGCCGAGCATGGCTTCGCCGACGGGGACTTCCATGAGTCGGCCGGTGGAGCGGACGGTGTCGCCTTCTTGGACTTTGAGGTAGTCGCCGTAGAGCACGGCGCCGACGGTGTCGAGTTCGAGGTTCATGACCTGGCCCATGACCGAGCCCTCGGAGGTCTGGAACTCGAGGAGTTCACCGGCCATGGCGTTGGAGAGGCCGTAGATCTGCGCGATGCCGTCGCCGACCTCGATGACGCGCCCGACGTCGGAGACCTCGAGCTCGGAGGCGTACTGGTCAATTTCCTGCTTGATGACGCTGGTGATCTCTTCGGTCTTGATCTTCATGGCCGGGTCCGTTGCAGAGGTTCGTCGAGAGACAGCCGTGGTGTTCGGTGTTTCGCGTCGGTGTGGTTCGGGAGGCGGTGAGTGGTCGGTCGGTGAGTGGTCGGTCGGGGTGTCGTCGCTCGATCGGAGAGGCGGTGGTCAGGGGTTGGGCGTCGCGTCGTCGATGGCGCGTTCGGCGTTGGACCGCATGAGCGTGGCGCCGTCTTTCTTGAGCAGCTCGGTCATGTTGCGGAGTTTGGTCTGGATTGAGTCGTCGAACAGGCGGTCGCCGATCTGCATCTTGACGCCCCCGAGCATGGTGGGGTCGGTGTAGGCGTAGACGACGGGCTCGCGGCCGATGGCGTCGCGGAGCCGGTTGGTGATCGACTCCTGCTGCTCAGCGGCGAGCGGGTGGCGGGTGTAGATGTCGACTTCGACGCGGCCGAAGCGTTCCTGGACCATTTCCTGATACGCGGCGACGACGGTGAGGAAGCGCATGAGCCGCTGCTTGCGGTTGAGGATGAGCAGGAAGCGCAGGATGAGGTCGGAGACCTTGCCGTCGCCGAGCATGGCTTTGAGCGAAGCCTCGCGTTTGTCGACGGCGACGATGCGCGAGGAAAGGAACTCGCTGAACTCGGGCTGCTGCCGCGTGAGTTCGACGATTTCTTCGAGCTCGGCGGCGACCTCTTCCAGCCGGGGCTGACCTCCCTCGGCCTCGGCGAGCTCGAAGAGACTGGCGGCGTAGACGCGGTCGACGGCCTCGGGTGGCGACTCGAACAGTGGCATGCGAGCAATCCTCGTCGGCGGTCCGCCGTCGGCCGGAAGCCTCGGGCGGCGATGTCGCAGAAACGGGTTCAGGTGAATCGGCCCGCCGCGGTGTCCCGCCGCAGGCCGAATGAGCTTGGTGCGGGGTCAGCCGGGCTGCCCGGAGCCGGCATACTCGCGGCCGATCTCTCCGAGCGTTTCCTCGACCAGTCGCTGCTGGTCGTGCTCGTTCAGTTCGCGCTGAAGAATCTTCTCGGCGACCGCGGAAGCGACCATCGCGGCTTCCTGATAGACCTCGGCGACCGCGGCTCGCTTGGCGGCGTCGATGTCGCGCCGCGCGGCGTTCCGCATCTGGTTGAGCTCGGCCTCGGACTCCTCGCGGAGCTTGGCGGCCATGCGGCTTTGCTCGGCCTTCGTCTCCTCGATCATCGCGTCGGCCCGCGCTCGAGCCTGAGCCAGAGACGCCTCGTACTCCTTGAGGGCTTCGTCGGCGCTCTTGCGGGCGCGTTCGGCCGATTCGATCTCTTCACGAATCTTGGCCTCGCGCTCGTCAAGCGAGCCCAGGATCTTGGGCCAAGCGAACTTGGCGAGGATGAAGAATGTGACGCCGAAGGCGAGCAACGCCGCGACGAACGTCACCCACCTGAAGTCGGTGACACCCGGTTCATTGGCGCCCTCCGCGGCGGCTTCGGCGGCGAGCGCCGTCGCTGGGAACCACGCGGCCGCCGCGAGCGACACGAGCATGTGCGAACGTCTCATCGAGCAACACTCCGAAGGTCGGGAGGGTCTCAGGAAAGGCCCGCCACGCCCGGGGTCGCAGCGAGGACGACCCCAGCGGGCGGAACGTCGGATTCGGGCCGGCTCGCTTTGAGTGCGGCCCGAATCCTGCGCCGACACGGATCAGCCGGCGGCGAGGAGGGCGACGACGACCGCGAAGAGCGTGGCGCCTTCGATGAGGGCCGCGGAGAGGAGCATGTTGAGGAAGATGTTGCCCGAGGCTTCGGGCTGACGGGCGATGGCCTCGACGGCCGAGCCGCCGATGCGGCCGATGCCCAAGCCGGCGCCGATCAGCGCGAGACCGAGGCCGAGCCCGTATCCGAGGCCGGTGAAATCGATCCCGGCGGCGGCGGCTTCGGCGGCTTCGGCGGCGCCGCCTTGCGCGAGGGCCGGGTTGGCGAACATGAGGGCAATGCCGGCGGCGGCGAACAGCGGCGACATCTTGCTGAGCTTCATCAGATGGCTCCTGTCGGATCAGGCTTGGGCCCGGTGCGGGCCTTCGGGTTACACGGTTCTTTCGTCGATCCGCCGCTGTACTGGGTTCGGCGCGATCAGGACACACAAGTGGTTCGATTGTCGGCCGCCGGTCGACTCCCGGCGGGCGCCGGCTTCACGCCCCGACGCGCGGCTTCCCTCCCCCACCGCTTCGGTGTTCCCCGCTCAAGCGCCCACCACCGCGTCTTCGGAGATGGGCATGGTCTGGAACTCGTCCTCCTCATGGTCCTCGTGGGAGTGGTTCAGCAGCCCGATGAACACCGTGGTGAGGAAGAGGAAGATGAAGGCCTGGAGACAGCCGACGAAGATCTCGAGGAAGTAGACCAGCACGCCGCCGACGAAGGCGACGATGGCGACCAGTCCGCCTCCGAAGAGGCCGAGCGCGCCGACGGCGCCGCCCGTGAAACCGAGCAGAGCGGCGAGAAGCACGTGACCGGCGGTCATGTTGGCGAAGAGGCGGATCGCGAGGGCGGCGGGCTTGACGAAGGCGCCGAGGATTTCGACCGGGATCATGATCGGCCAGATGTACCAAGGGGCGTGGCCCGTGAAGTGGTGCAGCCAGCCCTTGAGCCCGAGCTTCTGGATGCCGTTGACGTTCCAGACGACGAAGGCGATGAGGGCGAGTGCGGCGGTGACGCTGATGCGGCCGGTGGCCGTGCCGCCGATGAACGAGGTATAGCTCTCACCGCCGCTGGCGCCGTAGGTGATCAGATATTGAAGGTCGATGAGGGGGATGAGGCCCGCGAGGTTCATGAAGAGGATGAAGAAGAAGATGGTCAGCAGAAACGGCATGAACTTGCGGGTGTCGTCGCCGAGCTGCGGCTGAATGACCGTATCGCGGATGTAAATGATGATCGCCTCGAAGAACTGGGCGAACTTGCTCTTGGGGATGTAGCGGCCGGCGCCTTCGGTCTCGGGGCCGGTCTGCATGTGCTTGGCGAGGGTCAGCATGGCCCAGATGAACACGCCGGTCACGACGAGCAAAATCAGCGTGTTCATAGTCAGGATGGTGAAGGGCGCTTCGATCTTGCCGCCCGGGCCGATCAACGTTTTGTCGAGCACGTGCGCCAGCGGGTCGGAGGCGGCGAGAAGTTGCGTCGGGTGGAACATCGTGTCGACCTTTTCGACTCGTTCGACTCGGACGGAGCGGGTCGGTTGCTGAACGACAGTTGACTCGGCGGCACCGCCCGAGGGGCCGGATGCGCGGACCGATCAGGCGCCATCGCGGGTGAGATCGGTTCGGGACGGAGCATTCGCCGGCGCGTCCAAATCGGCCTTAAAAGACAGGGCCTGGAAGACGGCGCCGAGCAAGAAACCCGCCGCGACGACGATCCCGTAAGAGCGTGGCTCCGGACGGGCCGCGGAGTATATCAGCAAGCCGCAGAGCATGACGGCGAGCAGGCCCAGCGCCTGCGCCGCCAGCAGGCGCGGGCCGATCTTCGCGATCACGCGGCCGCGCCAGGGCCGCACCACGCCCGCTGCGAGGAACAGCCCGAGCCCCGCCGCGAACCCGCCGAACAGCGCGCCGGCGCGGTCGACCGCCGCGACGTTCGTCACGCCGACCAACACCGCCATGCCCGCTGCGATCGCCCCGGCGATGGGGCCGGTCGCCAGGTAGCGCGGCACGTGCATCACGAACGGCCGGAGGTGGGCCGGCGCCGCGTCCGCCCGGCTCGCGGCCGGCTTGCCGCCGGTCTCTTCCGGCGGATTGTGGGTCGTCTGGGAATCGCCCGGGCTCGGTTGGTCGCGATCGTGGTCGGAACTCATGCCGCGCGCAGCCTACACGCTTCGGCCCGGCGCGTCGCCCGCCGAGGCGTCGGGGCGTGGCGTGTCGTCAGCCTCACCCAGCGGCCGGCCCGTCTCGGGGTCGAGCCACGGATCATCCTCGGGGTTCACGTCCGGCGGCTCCGAACGCTCGAAGAGGTCCGCTCGCGACCCGGGCGGCTTCGCCGGCTGAGCCCGTGCAGGCCTGGACGACCCGGACCTCGCCCGGCGTTCCATCTTCTTCTGTAACGCCAAAGCCGAGCGGACGAAGTGATAGAGGCCGATCACGGCCCCGAGCCCACCGCCGATCGCGACGCCCACCGGGAACGAGCCCCGCCATTGATCGATTAGCCAGCCGACGCCGGCCCCGAAGAGCATCGCCGCGAGCAACTCGAAGCCGAGCCCGATCGCCGACCACGCCTCGCCCATGTTCGAGTTGGAGTTCGCTGGAGGGCTCAGGATCGTTCCGTTCCGAATGAGGGCGACGCGAATCCAGCGCCCCCGGTCGCGATCACCACTCTACCCACCCCGCACAGCCGGCGGACACCCGCGACCACGGCTCCGAAACGCCGTGTGACATCGGGCGAAATCGCAGCCGGCGCCTATGATTTCACGCCGATATCCATGCGTCCCAGCACGTCGAGGCGGGCCGTACCGCGGCGACCGGATCACCGCTCCCGGAGTTCTCCAAGGAGGTTCAGCGACCGATGTTCGTGCTCGCCATTTATGCCGGATTGGTGTGGTACTTGGCGTACCGATACCGCCGGCGCTGGCAGGGGTTCGTGGTGACGGCGGTCTCTGCCGTCCCGCCGCTGCTGCTGTGCGGGCTCATCGCGTGGGGCAACCGTGACGCTGCGCAGGGGGCGTGGGTGCTGAACAACCTGCGGGGGTACGGCGCCGTGCTGCACGTTCTGACAGTGCCCTACGCGGCGATCATCCTCATTATCTCCGTCATGATCTTCGTCCACCACCGCGAGCGACGCCCCGAAGTCGGCTGCCCGCGGTGCCACTACGACCTGGCCGGCAACGCGACGGGCCAGTGCCCCGAGTGCGGCTACATGATGACGCCCGATGTGGTGATGGCGGTGGCTGAGACGCCGACGAAGCGCGGTCCGAAGCGAACGCTGCCGAGCTTCGCCAGCGACGAGGAAGCCGCCGCGGCCGGCGAGCGATCCATTCGGCGGGTCCGACTGCCCGAACACCTCCGTCACGAGGGGCGGGAGCACGATCCAATCAAGGACGGCGCCTCCCGCGCGAGGCCTCACGCCGGCGAGTCCGCCGGCGCCTGATCCAGATCGCCGCCCGCGTCCCACCGTCCGAAGCGCCCTTCTTTGGCGGCCGCCCGCCCGCTGATACGATGGGACCTTCAGAGTCGGCACATGGACGTGCCGCGAAAGGACGGCGTGCTATGGCTGGCAAAGGGCGACGCGACTCGAAGTCGAGCACCCCGGGCGGCTCGCGGAAGGGCGCTTCCCGAAAGGGCGGTGCCGGCGCCGCGTCGAAACGCTCATCGAAGCCGACGGCCGACGACGACGGCGCGGGTGTTGTCGCACGCTGCGTCACCGCCGCCGCAGCCTGCGTCCGCCTCGTCGGACGCGGCATCGGTCTCGCTTGGCGGAACGTCGCCACCACCGCGTTCGTTTTGCTCGTGCTGGCCGGTGCCTTGGGCTGGGCATTTGGTCGGGGCGCGCTCGAATCGCGTGTCGCCGCGGTCCGGGGCGGCCCGCTTGAGGTGCTTGTCGACGCCGACTCGGCCCCGTGGCGCCTGAGCCATCTCAACGAGTACGGGCTCTACCCGGCCGAGTTCGCGATGGAGCTGACCGCCGGCGCCGCCTCGCCCGATCCGTTCGACCAAGCGAGCCTCGAGCGCGCGGCCGACATGCTGACACGCTCGGGCTGGTTCAAATCCGCGCCGACCGTTCGCCGCCTGCCCGAACAGCGGCTCGAAGTGTCGGGGCCGTGGCGCACCCCGAAAGCGCTCGTGCAGCGCGAAGGGTTGCTGTACCTCGTCGACGGCGAGGGCCGGTTGATGTTCATGCCCGAGCGTTGGAGTCCGTCGCCCGTGCTCTTGCGCGTGTACGGGCCGGAACTCGGTCCGCCCCGGGACCGCGACGGGCGCGTGGCTTGGGGCCAGCCCTGGCCCGGCGGGTCGGTGCAGCACGCGGTGCGACTGGCCGAATATCTGGCCCATGCCGACCAAGAAAGCGAGCCGACCGGTCGGGGCCCGCGCGTGCTCGATCGGATCGTCGGCGTAGACGTCTCCGCGTGGTCGGACACGCCCGAAGGTCTGCTCCGACTGCGAACGGACCGGGGCGGCCTCGTCGTTTGGGGCGCGCCGATCGGTGAAGAACCGGGCCACGAGGTGCCGGTGCGGCTCAAGTTGGATCAGCTTCGCGAGGCGCTCGCGATGAGCTCCCGTTGGGACGACGCGGGTCGGAAGATTTCGGTCAACCGCCGCTCGCTGTACTTAGACGACCCAATCGGCGCCGACGGAGCGAGCGGTGGCTGACCCGCCCGCGGAGGGCGCAGGGTCGGGCCCGGGTGCAGGATCGGGCGATGGCGCCGAGTGGGGCCACGCGGAAGAGAAAGTGCATATCCCTTCGGCACGCGGCGCCGCGAACCGCCGCGAGCCGCGGACGGTTGAAGAGATCGTCGCCGCCGAACTCGACCGCCTGAACGCGAACCCCGGCGGAGACCGCCCGTCGCGTCGCGATCCCTCCCAAGGTTCGGCCTCCACGGCGTCAACGTTTAAACGGCGGTGGATCGGCCGCGAACGCGGCGGCCTCCGCATCGGACCGATGGTCTTCGTGCCCGGCATCCGTAACGAAGGCGATGGCGACGCGTGGGCGCACCGGAAAGGCGAGCCGCGCGTCTTCGCGCTCCTGTGGGCCGTCTTCTTGTTGGGCGGCGCCGTGCTGACCGTCTTCGGGACGCGCGGTTTCGGCGGCGCCACGCTTCGGCATTACGAGCTCGCCGCACTCGCGTTCATCACGGTGTCCGCGGTCGGCGTGAGCGTGTTGTGGCCGATGGTGCGTCTCAGCCAACTCTCGCCCGCGCGACCCGTGCGGGCCGTGGTCGCCGACCTGGTGGTGGTGCTCGCGCCCGTGCACGCGATCGTGTGGCCGATGCCGCTGCTGACGCGCTGGCCGGTGGAGATCGCCACGTCGATGGTCGTGGTGCTGACGGGATGGGCGTTACTCGCCGGCCTGCTGATCGCCCTCGGCACGAGCGGTGCGGGCTGGTGGAGGCCAGCGGGCGAGCGATGGAACGAGAGCGAAACCGAACGGTCCAGCATGTCGCGGACCGTGCGGTCTTGGACGATGGCGGCCGCGGCGATGGCGCCGCTGGGCGCCCCGCTGCTCGATATCGCGTCGGCGGGCCTGCTGGGCTCGGCGCTCGGGGAAGAGGCGCTGCTGCTCTCGCCGCTGACGGCGCCGTGGATCGTGAGCACGGCGGACGCCGAAAACCTCATTCCGCGGGTCTCGCCGTATCAATGGTGGCTGCTCGCGGCGCCGGGCGTCGTCGGGTGCGTCGGCCTTCTGCTGACGGCTCTTTCGCGCAGCCGCCCTCGGACCGAGCCCCGCGCCCGGTGAGCTTTGCTGGGCGGGACCTCCTCCATCGGTTACACTTGGGTGCAGACGAACGCACCGATCCGAGCCGCGGCAGCTTGCTGCGGCTGTTGTTTTTGGCGGCGCCGTTCGGAGACACGTCGGGCGGTGGCGGCGACCCGGGACGCACCGTGCGACGAGCGGGGGAATCGACGCCGCCCAGCCGCGGCCGCAGAATGGAGTTCATCCGATGGACATGATCACCCGCGACGATAAAGCCCAACTCGAGGCGAAACTCGCCGAGCTGAAGGCCAAACGCCCCGTGATCTCGAAGCGGATCGAAGAAGCCCGCGCCCTCGGCGACCTCAAAGAGAACGCCGAGTACCACGCCGCGCGTGAAGACCAGGGCATGAACGAAGCGGAAATCCGGCGCATCGAAGAACGCCTCGCCTCCGCCTCCGTCGTCGACACGGAGAACATGCCCACCGACGTGGTCTACCTCGGCGCCACGGTCAAGCTCAAAGACCTCAAGTACGGCGACGAAGAACTCTTCAAACTCGTCGGCGAATCGGGCGGCTCGCTCCCGCCGGGCGTCACCGAGGTCACCGCCTCCAGCCCCATGGGCGAAGCGCTCATGCGCGCCAAGGTCGGCGAAACTATCCGCGTCGACGCGCCGCGCGGCGAACTCCGTTTCGAGGTGCTCGAGATCGAGTGAACGGGGCCCGCGCCGCGATCCCAACCGCGGCAGACGGCCCTTCATCGCACGACGCGGCGCCACGCCCCCCGCTTGAACCGAAGCCCATTCGCCCGGCGGAAGCCGACGACCTCGGACTCCGCATAGTTCGGACCGTTCTCGATGACGACGTCGCCTTCGAGCCGGACTTCACCGCCGACGACGACGGCGCCGACTAGACGGAAGTGGTCTTTGATCTTAAGGTCGCCGTCGACGTAGATGAAACCGGTCAGGGTCGAGTCGTCATGGGCGTCGACCCAGTCCTCATCGTCGGGGTGGATGTAGGCGCCCGTGATCGACGCGGTGACGACGTCCGAGTCCGAAAGTTGAAACTCGTGATCGCCGAAAACGACGAGCGCCGGGTCCGTCGGGTAAAGCGGCTCCCAGTGCATGTTGTTTCGCATCTCCGATCCGCCGCCCGGGTTGATGAGCACGATCGTCCCACGGATGAGGCTGTCGCGGATGACGAATTTCTTATTCGCGCAATCGATGATGTAGACGCCGCGCGGGTTGACCGGACCGAACTGGTTCGACTTCTCCGTAAGCACCGTATTTTTGATCTGATAGCCCGGGAAGCTTTCCACGGACATCCGCGTCCCGATCGCCTCGAGTTCGTCGAGCGCGATCTCGGGCGGCGGCATTTCGAGGCTCATAGGGCCGACGTGGACCGCGTCTCCGCTGCCGTCGATCCGGATCTCTCCGAACTCGTCGATGTCTTCGCCGTGCTCCTCTACCTCATCGTTCGAGCCCAGGAACGACTCGACGTCGATGCTGTCCGTTTCAATCTCCATCTCGTCGTCCGAGAAGACCGATGCCGCCATCGTCTCGTAGCCTCCCACGTCGATCTCCAGCACCGCCTCGATCGACTGAACCGCCGAGTTCACCCGCCCCACCGCCGTCAGCGTCACCTCGTCGAATCGATCATCGGCGATGTCGCCGTCCGTCTCGTCCGACGCAAAGAGCGACACCGTCGATTCTTGATCTACGCGGACGCCGTCCAGCCACGCGCCGTCGCCCAGCGTCGCTCGCCAGCCGTCGATGTCGTCCACCGCCATCTGAACGCCCATCTGCATCGCCGACTTCGCGAGCACCCGGGCTTGCGCGACGTCGCCGTCGAGCGAGATCGCCGCTCGGTTCGCCCGCAGCACCGAGACGCCTGCCAAGGCCGTCACCGTCAGCAGCGTCACGACGCCAAGGATCATGAGGTACGTGTTCCCGCGCCGCCGCCGACTCGTCGCACGCAGGTCGCCGACGCTTCCCAACCCGACGCGGGCGTCGAGTCGCCTGTTCGTCTCTGCGTTCGCCGAGTAGATCCGGATGTGTGCGTGCTTCATCGGGCCTCCCATCCCGCCTCAGTCCGGAACGAGACGACGCTCGCCAACTCCTGTTCTCCCCGGTACACGCGCACCGTCACGCGCCGAACGCCGGTCTCCGTCGCCGACTCGTCGAGCGTCGCGGGATCGATAAAAGTCACCTGAACCTCGCGCGCCCAGCCCGCCAACTCGTCGTACGCCGTGCCGTCCCGGCTCTCGGGAGGCGACGCGAACCAGCCGTCGTAGTCGCTGATCGAGGTGAACAGCGACCGGTTCAACTCCGCCGACTCGACCGAGCCGCCGAGCGACCCTGACCGAAAACCGCCGGCAGACCCACCGAGCGTCGCCACGGCGCTTTCGAGCGCGCCGCCCGAACCCGAACCGCCGAGCGTTATACCGATCGATTCGAGCAACTCGTCTATCCCGAGCGCTCTCGCGCCGGTCCCGGCCGGCGCGTCGTCGAACGGAGCCGCCTCCGACTCGGCCAACAGCTCGAGCCCCAACTGCTGCGCCCGAGCGCGGTCGGCCAGCTCTTGGTCGCCCCGCAACATCGCCGGCGCCAGCGAAAGCGACGCCACTAATGTCACGCTCACGATGAACATCGAGATCACGACCTCGACCATCGAAAGCCCACGCCGAGGCAAACGCGCCGCCGCCGAAGTCGGAGCGACGTCGCTCGGGCCCCCGGGCGCGATTCGCGTCGGGCCGGAGGCCGCTCGAACGGACGATCGCGAAGACGAATGACGTGGTCCTTTCATAGTCTCACTCATGGATCGGCGCCAGACTGACCGGCGACGCCGCGAAGCGGTACGTTCGCCCGTCGTCCGTCGCCGCCTCCAACCTCAGCCCCGCGAGCCCCTCCAACGCGACGATCTGATCCGTCCACCGTCCGTCGGCGGTCATTCGGAACGTCCACGGCAGCGCGAGCCACGAGCCGATCATGTCGGAATAAACGAGGCCGCGCGGCTCGCTCGCCGCCGGCATCGCCGCCGACATCGTCACCGTCGCTTCGGAAGTGTTCTCGAACAGCAAGGTATACGCGCCGCCCGCCGACAGCACCGGCAGGTCGTCGAACCGGAACTCGATGAACGATCCGGACGCTCGGACGCGGCGCGGGTCGACCGACGCCGACGCGAGCGGCTCGCCCGTCGGCACGCCGGTCCCGCCGTCCTCGTAGATATGCACGTACAGCTCCCCCGTCGTCGGCGAGCCTGACCCACGCCTCATCAGCACCGAAACGCTCTCGATCACGCACGACGCCGCTTCCGCGGAAAGGTCGAACTCGATCGGTTGCGCAAAGTTCACGAGATCGGACAGATCCAGGTCCGTGTACGAGCGCGACGGCACGTAGTCGAACATCTCGCTTGGAGTCGCGTCGTCGGGCATACCCGCGTTCGGAAGCGAGCGGATGGTGTACTCGAACGCGCATTCGCCGAGCCCGGACGCGATCGGCAGCGGATCCGACGAGTTGACCGTGCGCAGGAGCGCGTCGCCGTCCCATTCGTAGATCACGGTCTCGTCCACCCCGTCGCCGTCTTGGTCGGCGAGGAAGATCGCCAGCATCGTCGCGCCACGAGGCTCCGCCCCGACCGCCAGCGTCACGTCCTCGTGGAAGAGGTCGAAGCCGGAATTGATCTGCGCCGCTCGGGCGGACGCCGAGTCTCCGGCCGGCGTCGTCCGGATGAGGAACGCCGACGCGGCCGAAAGCGCCGCCATCATCATCGCAATGATCGCCAGCGAGATCACGGCCTCGATCAGCGTGAAGCCGCCGCGTCTCGATCCGACCCTCATGCCTGCGCATCTCATCGGCGCACGATCTCCCCGTTCGCCCGCACCTCGACCTCGGCGGCCAGATGGCCGTCTTCAAAGTCGAAGGTCAGCGAACGCGACGGACGACCGAAGCCGTCGAACACGAGCGTCCGCCTGCTCAGACTCGACACGACGCTCCCGTCAATCAGCAACTTCCCCGACCGCAACACCCGCACGTCCAACGTCGTGACGCCCAGTTTCGCCGCGGCGAGCCCGGTTTCCGAACGTTCGAGCGTGGCCCCCGACAACTCTGCGTTCGCTGTGGTCTCGCTCTCCGTTCCCGTCAGATCCGCCGACGCCTCCGCCGACGCCGCTTCCAGCGTCGTTGCGGTCGCCGCGGCGAGCGGCACCGCCTCCACCTCGTACGACAACCCGTCCGCCGACACCACGACGCGCCACGAACGCGACGTCGCCCGGGCGGTCTGCTGCGCAAACTTCAAGTCCGACTCCAGCCGCTGCGCGTGCCCGTCGAGCGTATATCTCTTCGAAGCGGTCGCGTATCTCGGCGCGGCGATGGCCGCGACGACCCCCATGATCGCGAGCACGATCAAAAGCTCCACGAGCGAGAAGCCGCCCGAACGCGCAGCCGAACGCCACACGGACGCAGACCGGCGGCCTTTCAAGATACGTGGCGGTACGTGGGATACGAAGGGCATGGCGAATGGATTCCCAGCGGTGGGTGTACGAAGAACGCCGCGGCGGTGAGCGTACTCACGCGTCGCGGCGTCGGTGGTTCACGCGTCCGTTCGCGCCGGAGCCCGCTGTGCCCGAAGCTCGGCGGCGTGCGGCGCCGCGAATCAATAGTCCGCGTACGGAGTGCCGGTCGAGTCGGTTTCCGTCGCCGCGAGCGCCGCGGTGATCTCGCCCGTCGTCTCGTTGTACAACCAGCCCACGCCCGCTCCGATCGATGCGTCCACGGTCGTCGAACCGGCTTCCGTACCGACCGGCAGCGGCGGAATCGCCCGCAAATACGGACCGTAGATGTGCGTGGTGTCGGCCGTCGCGTTCGTGTTGCCCTGAACGTCCGAGTACAGCAGCAACTGATCGGAGAAGTCCGCGACGGACGGGAAGTTGCCGTTGTGCTCCGCCGCGTACAAGTCGATCGCGTTGCGCAGCACCGCGAGGTTCGATGTGAGGGCCGAGTCGGCCGCACCGGCGGCGCCGCGGCTCAACCGCGGGATGGCGATCGCCCCGATGATGCCCAAGATGACGACGACGATCACGAGTTCAAGAAGGCTGAAGCCTCGACGGCGGGTACTGCTGGCAAACATCACGTGCTCCTATCGAATTCCACGCCGGCGGACGCGGCCGGCTGGATGTAGATCGACACGGGCGCAGCCCGACTTCAGCCCATCGGCTCGCCGGGATTGGGAAATGTTGACGCCGCACGATTTGTAGTCCCCGCGACAGTTCAGCGCGGCTCCCAACCCGCGGCGCCTCTCGGCTCGACCCCCCGCTTACGACGCCGACGCCGCCGTCACCGATGAGTTACCGGGCCTGCTTGCGCAGGTGCAGCACGATCGCCCGTCCCGCCGCATCTTCCAGCGCCACGCTTCGCTCGGAGATCGCCACAAGCCGGTAGCCCTCGATGGTCTGGCCGACCCGCATCGACCGACCGTTGACGATGGCCATGGGTCGCTCTCCCTTCAGCACCGAGGTGAGCTCGAGCGTCGGCGGCGCCTGCGACGCCACCGTCTCCCCTTCCGACTCGACGATCCGAACCGTCCACGAAGCCGGCGCCGCGAAGAGCGCCGACAGTGACTCGTCGTTTCGCATCGCTGCGCCCGCCGCCGCATCGGGCTGAGCCGCCAGTCGCTCGAGCTGTGCAGCGACCGAACCACGACGCCGTTCGAGCACGCCAGCCGCCGCCTGCTCGGCCGAGCCCACCGGCGCGGCGAACTCGTTCGCGTCGTCGGCCGGAGTGGACTCGTCATGCGGCGAGACCCCCGCCGCGACCGACGCCGGGCGAAGAAACGCCGAATCAACCAGCAGGGCCGCGACGGCCAGACCCAGAACCCCGGCCATCCTTCGTTGTGCGCGCGTGAGCTTCATATCACGAGCGTCCGAACCGGGACGCGGTCGTGCAAGCCGTCCGGAAGCCGCGCCCTACAGTCCTCGTTCACCCGGCGTTAGAAACCGAATACCAGGTCAACTCGACGTTGAACATCGTGGTTCCCGGACGCTCGCGGTCCCGGTTCAATCCGAACGATCGCACGCGCAAGTCCGGAAAGCGCGACTCCAGACGCTCGAAGAAGCTCACCAGATCGGCGAACGCGCCGGCGCCCGACAACGCCACCGGCCGCTCGATGTGCGTCGGCAGCTTCGTCTCCTTGCCCGGCGCGATCTCGCCCAGCGTCAGCGACGACTCGTTCGCCAATTCCGTGATCCGCGCAATCTGCGCGTTCACCGACCCCGTCGGCTTCAGCGGCACCGCGTTCTCGTCCAGCGCCCGCCTCAGCAAAGCGATCCGCTCCGTGAGCAGCGACGCCTTGTCCAACAACGCACCGTTCTCCGCCTTCGCCGCGTTTAGTTGCACGCCAAGCTCCGCCACATGGCGCTTCGATTCCGCCACGGGCGCAGAACCCAGCATCACTATCCCGACGCACGCGGCGACGAGCGCCACTACGGCGACGGCGTCGACGCGACGAACCGCCGACGCCGGGCCGCGAGTCGCGCTCAGCTTCTTTTTCGAGACGCTCATCGTCCGTCCTCCCGCTCGTCCGGCACTGAGACGCTCGCGAGCGCTCGATCGCTCAGCGTACAATTCACGTCGAACGCGATCCGACGGGCGCCGCCGTCCGCCTCGACCGCGCGCGATGCGATCAACTCGACGCGGTCGAGAACGTCCAATCGCTCGAGGTCCAGCAGCATCTCCGACAGCGACTGAGCGGAGTCCGTCACGCCGGTCAGCATGAGGCTGTACGCGGTCGGCGCCGCGCCGGACGCACCGTCTCGAGCTTCGCTCGAAGGTTGCAAACCCAGGCCGGCGAGCTCGGCGCGAGGACCCACGCGCACCGCCACCGCCCGCAGCAACGGGCTCCAATCCGGGCACGCCGTGATGCGTAGCCGCATTTGTAGTTCTCGCGACAGCGATCCCACGAGCGCCGAGTGCCCCGCGATCACCGTCCGCAGCTCGTCCGCCCGATCCCGCTCTTCGGCAAGCGAACGCTCCCACGTTCCGGACGGTTCGACCGTCGAAAGGGCGTAGACGGCCGTCCCGCCCGCCGTCGCTGCGAGGACCAGCGCCGCGGTCAACGCCCAGAGCCGAACCCGCGCGCGAACCGCTCGGGAAACGAGCAGCGAATGCGGGAGTAAGTTGATGCGCTCGACGTTCATGGGGCGCTCATTCAAATCGGAGGGCGAGACCGAGAGCCTGAACGGACTCCGGCCCTACGACGGGGTCCGAGCCGCCGCCGACCCGGGGTAATTCGATCCGGACGCCGAGGCTCTGCTCGAGTCCTCTGCTCACGCTTGGGATGGTCGCCCCGCCACCGACGAGGGTGACCGCTTCGTCCGCACGCTCTACGAAGCCGTCTTCGACGTAGCCCAACGACGTTCGAACTTCCCGGACGAGCGCTTCGACGAACCTCGACACGAGATGCTCGGCCGCGTCCGCGACGTGCGTCGATGCGACCTCGCCCCGCAGCGCCCGATCCAGCACCACGCCACCGAAGCCGAACTCCGACCGCGCCCGCGCGTGCAGGCGAGACAAACCGAGGTCCGGCAACGCCCGCTGATACGCCGGCCGCCCGTGTTGGACCGCAAGGATGCGCGTCGCGCTCCAACCCAGATCGACCCCCAAGCGCAATCCCGCCGAGGTCGGCGAGGACGCGTCAACACCTACCGCGAGAGCGCATCCAGCCGCGTCGAGCCCACGCAGGACGTACCCCGAGGCGTCGAACGCCGCCGCCAGGCTTTCCGCTTCGTACCTCTTGCAGCCCACCGCCAAGACTTCGTGCCCCGTCCCGCCGGCCGAACCGCCGACGCCCGCCGACGGAGACGTCTCCACTTCCCAGCACGCCGTCTCCAATTCGCCGGGCTGCAACCGGATCATCCGCGCCAACTCGACTTTCGCCAGCCTGTCGATCGGCGCGCCGCTCTCGGCCGGCGGCGTGCTCACCAACGCTTGCACCACCTCACCGTGCGGCATCGACATCGACGCGCTCCGTCCGCGGAACCCGCGTCGACGCAGAACCCGCGTCACCGCGTCCGCTTCGTCCGGGCTCACGCTCGCATGCCCGCCGTCCTCCATGCCGTCGTGCGCTCGGGTCGATTCCGACTGCGCCCGCGGCCTCGCGAACACCGCCGCGCGATACACACGCCAGCGGTCCGGATCGCCCGCCAACTGCACCGCCGCCACCGTGCGTTCCCCGACGTCGATCCCGATCGAAGAAAGCGCCGTCGCGCCGCCGAGCGCCGCCATCACTTGCCTCCTTGCGTCATCGCCGTCAGGTCGAACAGAGGCAGGAACAACGAAATCGCCACGATCCCCACCATCACGCCCAGCAGGCTCAGGATCGACGGCTCGATGATCTTGCACACCGCGCGCAGCTTCACCTCGTTGTCCTCCTCCAGGTGCGTCGCCAACGCCGACAGCACCGGCCCCAGTCGGCCCGACTGCTCGCCCGACCGCATCGCCTCGGCGAACGCCGGCGAGATCAATTGCGATCGACCGAACGGCGCGCTCACCGGCTCGCCGTCCGTCACCGACGTCTCGGCCTGCTGCAACAGCTTCATATACGCCGGGTTCGACACACCGAGACGCGTCAGCTCCAGCGCTTCCAGAAACGGCACCGACGACTGCAACAGCGTTCCCAGCACCCTCGCGATCCGAGCGAGCGTGAAATCACGCATCAGCTTGCCCACCACCGGCACACGCAATAGCGCCGCCGTCGACGCCTCCTTCCCCTGTTCCGAGCGGAAGTACATCGTCGATCCCGCCACCGCCGCCACGATCCCGATCAGAATCGCCCACCAGTACCCACGCACGACCATGCTCACCACCAGCATCATCTCGGTCGACGGCGGCAGCGGCGCCTGCAACGTCTCGAACAGCCCGGCGAACCGCGGCAACACGAACGCGAACATCGCCGCCAGCACGCCGCCCGAGATCACCAGCAACGCCGCCGGGTACGTCATCGAGCCTACGAGTTGCTGCTTGATCGCCAATTGCCGACGCGTGAGTTCCGCCAGGCGATCGAGCATCGGCGACAGCCCCCCGCCGCTCTCGCCCGCCGAGATCAGCGAGCGATACACCGTGTCGAAGTAACCCGGATGCACGGCGAGCGCTTCGCTGAACGGCGTCCCGTCTTCCAGCGTCGAACGGACGTCCGAAATCACCTTGCGGAACGACGCCTGCTGACACTGCCGTTCGATCGCTCCCACCGCGTCCACCAACGGCGTGCCCGTCTCAACCAAGACCGCCAGATCGCGAGAGAACCCCGCCACCAGCCGACCCTTGCTCGGCCCGAACAATCCGCCGAGCCCGCTCGACTTCTCTTCTTCCTCGTCCGCTGACTTCACCGTGTCGACGTACAGCCCCTTCGCCGCCAGCAGGTCGCCCACGTCGAGCGCCGACTCCGCCTCGATACTGCCGCGCACCGGACGCCCCCGCTCGTCGTAGCCCTCGTAGACGAACTTCACGCCGCAACCCTGCTTTCGATGTTCGAGCCGTCGTCCGACGCTTCGCCTTCGTCGCCGTCCGAGTGGGTCACCCGCATCACTTCTTCAAGTGTCGTGCGGCCTTCCAACGCCCGCTTCACGCCCTCCTGGCGGATCGTCGGCACGCCGAGCCGACGCAGCGCGTCCCGGAGTTCGTGCGACGGCGCCGCCCGATGCACCATCCGCCGCAATTCGCCGGTGATCTCCATCAGCTCGTACAAACCCACCCGGCCCTTGAAACCGGAGTCATGACACTGCTGGCAGCCCGCCCCCTTCTGCAGCGGCTTGCCCTCCATGTCCGCGATGCCCGCCTCCGTCAGCACCTCCACCGTCGGGTAGTACTTCGTCACGCACGACGGGCAGATCGTCCGCGCCAGCCGCTGCGCCATCACCCCGTTCAACGCCGACGACAGCAGATAGCTCTCGATCCCCATGTCGATCAGACGCGCCACCGCCCCCGCCGCGTCGTTCGTGTGCAACGTCGCCAGCACCTGGTGACCCGTCAACGCCGCCTGCGTCGCCACCCGCGCCGTCTCTTCGTCCCGGATCTCGCCGACCATGATCACATCCGGGTCTTGTCGAAGTATCGAACGCAGCGCCCGCGCGAAGCTCATCCCGATCGCGTCCCGCACTTGAATCTGCGAAACCAGGTCGAGCTGATACTCCACCGGGTCTTCCACCGTCACGATGTTCCGCTCCGGGCTCCGCAGCACGTCGAGAGCCGAGTACAGCGTCGTCGTCTTGCCCGACCCCGTCGGACCGGTGACCAGCACCAGACCGTGCGGCTGACGCAGCACTCGGAGGAACACGTCCAGCGTCGCCGTCGGCATGCCGAGCTGCTCGAGCCGCACCGACAAATTCGCTTTATCCAACACCCGAACCACGATCTTCTCGCCCAGCAGCGTCGGCATCGACGACACCCGTAGGTCGATCTCCCGACCCTCGGCCACGATCCGCACCCGCCCCTCCTGCGGCAACCGCTTCTCCGCGATGTCCATCTTCCCGATCACTTTGATCCGGCTCACGATCGCCGCGTGCATCCCCGCCGGCGGCTTCATCAGGTCCCGCAACGCGCCGTCCACCCGATAACGGACGCGCGTCCCGCTGCGCGACGGCTCGAGGTGGATGTCCGAGGCGCCGTCCCGCACCGCCGTCAGCAACGCGATGTTCACCAGGTTCACGATCGGGCTGCCGTCGGCCAGGTTCGACAGGTCCGTCACGTCCGAACTCTCGTCGATCTGCTCCCGCTCCACCACCTCGACGTCCGACTCCGTCAGTGACGTCAGGAACGAATCGATGTCGATGTCCCCGCCCGCGTACTTCTTGATGTACTCGATGATGTTCGCCTCGAGCGCGAACACCGGCCGGATCTTCAGATTCGTCAACTCCTGCAACCGGTCGATCGTCGGCAGCGCGTTCGGCTTCGCCATCGCCACCGTCAGCTCGCCCCGCACCTTGAACAGCGGGATCACCCGCAGACGCTCCGCTTCCTCGTCGCCGATCAGCGTCAACAGCCCAGGATCGATCAGACCGTGCCGCAGATGGACGCCCGGCACGTCCATCGTCCGCGCCAGCGCCGAGACCAGCGTCGCCTGCGAAATCGTGCCGGAATCCACCAGCGTCTCGCCGAGACGCATCCCCGTCTTCTGCTGGTCGCGCAGCGCGCGGTTCAGCTCCGTCTCCGACAACGCGCCGGATTCCAGCAGCGCTTCGCCGAGTCGCACCCGGCGCCGAGGCTCGGCATGGCCGCCCGTGTCCGCCGGCGTCACAGAAAGCTCCTCACCGCCGAGTGCACGTCGGCGAACATCTCGAAGTGCTCGGTCATGCCCGTCAGATCCAACACCTCCCGCACGGTCTCGTTCGTGTTCGCCAGCTTCAACGACAGCGCCGCCGCGTTCGCCTCGTCCGCGAGATCCAGCAGCGCCTCCAGCCCGGCCGAGTCCACGAAGTGCAGGTCCGTCATGTCCACCACGAACCGGCCGCGCGACGTTCCCCGCGTCTGCCGCAACCGTGTCTGAAACTCTTCCGCCTCCGCGCGCACCAGCGGCCCGTGGGGCCGGAGCACGCGGACGCCGCCGTTGAGTTCCGTATCGATCTGCATCGTGAGGCCGGTTTCGCTGCCGTGTTGGCTTCCTTGACGAGTTCCCTATCAGCGAACGAACGAGCGGGCCGACCGCACGACCCTCACGCGGCTTGCGCCCGCGCCTGCGCCTTCGGCACCCGCACGCTGAACGTCGAGCCCTCGTTGAGTTTGGAGCTAAGCGTGATGTCGCCCCCGTGCCGACGCACGATTTCCCGCGCGATCGCCAGACCGAGACCCGTCCCCGTGATCCCGTCCAAACGCTCGTCCACCGCCCGGTAGAACCGCTCGAACACCTTGTCCTGCTCTCCGTCCGCGATCCCGAACCCCGTGTCGCGCACTTCGATCACCACCTCGCGGTCGGTCTCCTCAAGCGACACCGACACGCTCCCGCCGACCGGCGTGTACTTCAGCGCGTTTCCCACCAAATTGTGCAGCACCAGCTCGAACCGATCCCGATCGCCCTGCACCACCGGCACCCGCGGCGGCAAGTCGAACGACATCGTGATCGACTTCTCTTCCGCCTGCATCCGGAAGTCCGACTCCAACTCCTTCAACATCGCGTCGAGACGAACGTCGCCGAAGTGCAACCGGATCGAGCCCGCCTCCAGTTCCGACACGCTCAGCACGTCCGAGACGATCCGCTCCAAACGACGAGACTCCTGCCCGATGACGTTGATCGCCTCGTTGCGCGTCGATTCGTCGTCCTCGGCCGCGTCCACGTATTCCTCCACCCACAGACGTATGTTCGTCAGCGGCGTGCGCAACTCATGGGCCGCGCTCGCCATCAGCGTCGTCCGCGATTCGTCCGCCAGACGCTGCTGCGTCACGTCCTCGATCATCAGCACCACGCTCCCCGCCTCGCCCCGCCCCGCCCGACGCGCCGAATACCGAAACACGCTCGGCCCATGCTCGGCCTCCCCGGCTTCACGCACCTCCACCGCCGCGCGACGCGAACTGCCCGGCACGCGCAGACCGTCCACCAACTCGCCCACCGACGCGTCCGTCCCCAAGTCCGAGAACAGCGCGCCCACCAGCTTCTCGCGCGTGCTCCGCAGGAACATCGCGCCCGCTGCGTTCACCGCTTCCACCCGACCGCCCACGCCCAGCACCAGCACCCCGTGCGGCAACAAGTCGAGCACGTCGAACCCGCCGCTCCCGCCGCCGCTCGCTTTCGTCAACGCCTCAATCGCTTCACGCTCGGCCCGCAGCGCCTGCCGCTCGCCCCGCGTCTCCACCATCTGGTTCCACGCCGCGGCTTCGTCTCCCAAAGCCTCATCCAGAAGCAGCGCTCCCGCGTCGTCTTCCCCGAACACGCCCGCCGAGAGATCGTGCAGCGCGTCCCACACCGCGTCGGCCGAGGCCGTCCGCCGCGCCGACACCACCTTGACGACCACCGCGGCCACCGCGGTCACCGCCGAGACGCCCGCCGCCACCGTCGCCGCCAGCGTCGAGCGTTCGCCCAGCAGTTGCAGCCCATCGACCAGCGCCGCCCCCGCCGCCGCCGCCGCACTCGTCCCAAGCAGCGCCAGCAGGGCCGTATCCAGCGTTCGCCGTGTCAGCGGGATTGGCGTGCGCACAGGCCGACTCCGATCCGGCGCCGCGGACGCGACAACCCTTGCCGCGACCGGTCGCCCGGGTCCATATCGGCCCGATAGCCATCAACCTGAACGCCCCCCGATTCTCGGAACCGCTGCGAGCAACCCCGACCGCCCTACTCCGGGGGGAAGGAGCGAAGAGGATGGGGGGCGAGGATTCCGATCTTCATTTCGTCGCCTCCGCCCCGGAAGTACCTGCTCCGCCTACTCCCGGCCGCCGCTCGGGCTCAGCGGAAACAGCGGATCGTCGCCGAGCAGTTCGTCGGCCTCGGGCGGCGTCACCGTCACGCCGCGCCGACGCAACGCCGTCCCGGTCGACGCGTCCAGCTCCGCGATCGCGATCGCGTAGTCGATCAACGCCTGCACCTCGGCCAACTCGGCCCGGGCCAGCGCCTCCTGCCGGGTGAACTCGAGGTCGAGGAAGTCGGCCGTCAGCGCACGCGTCAGCTCCTTCTCGACCAGCAGCGTCCGCAGGTTCTCCGCCGCCGCCAGCCGCGACGCCCGGCTCTGTTCGATCAACCGGTACGCCGTGTCCACGTCGCGAAGCGAACTCTTCACGTCGTCGATCACCCGCCGCACGGCTTGCTGATAACTCGTCAACGCCGACGCCACCAGCAGCCGCGCCCGCGTGAACTCCGCCTCCTCCGCCCGGTTGCCCAGCGCCCGCTGGAACGCCAGCCCCACGACCGTCGAGACGAAGTCGCCGCCGAACACTTCTTCGTACGCGCCGTCCGCACTCGTGTCGAGCCCCTCCAGCTCCGCCTGCAACGTCAGATTCAGGTCGGGCAGCAACCCGTCCTCCGCCACGTCGAGCGTGATCCGACGCGCGTCGACCGCCAGCGCCGACCGCCGAACAATCGGCCGCAGTTCCACCGCGCTCGCGATCGCGTCGAACAGCGAGTACGTAATCGGCACGTCCGTCACCGCGTCCGACGCGACCAGCAGCGTCTCGCCCGTGATCGGATACTCCGGCGAATTCATGACCAGTTTGAGCTGGTCCGACGCCTGCCGAAGCTGGTTCTGCGCGCTGATGATGTCGCCCCGCCGCTGCTCGACCCGCGCCACAGCGTCGGAAAACTCCGCCGGCCGCACGTCGAACTCCGCCTCCAGACGCCGTTGCAGGATGTCCTTCACCGCCACGCCACGCTCCAGCAGCCGCTGCTGAATCATCAGCCGTTCCCGCGCCGCGTACAACTGCCAGTACGCCCGCTCCGCGGTCAGGAGCACGTCCAGCAGGTTCTGCCGGAGCAGTTCGACCGCGTCCTCCCGCGCGTTGAGGTTCAGTCGCACCTCGGCGAGCGTCGCGTCCGAGCCGAAGCCACGCAGCAGCGGCTGTTCGAGCCGCGCCGTGACCGCCGCGAAATGAGCCGGGTCGGGCTCGAGCGAGAATCCTTCGGACGCGTCGTCCACATACCGGTACTGCGTCGACAATTCGACCGTGCCCCCTGTCCGCAGCAGTTTCCGCAGCCCGAGGTCCGCGATCACCGTGTCCGAAATGTTCGCTTCCGCGCCGCCGAACGAAGGCACCTGCGCCGGCGATTCCTCGTCGATCCACCGCGCCTCTGCGAAGAACACGAAGTCGAACGCCGCTTCGGCGATGATGAGTTCCTGCTCGCTGACCGCCGGCTCGAACCGCGCCAGCCGCGCGTCGAGGTTGTTGCGCACCGCCGTCAGCGCCGCCTCTTCCAGTGAAATCGCCACGATGTCCGGCGTGTCGTCGCCGAGCAGGTTCTCGTTCAGGGGAGGCGCCGCGTCCTGGCCTACCGCCGACAACCCCGCCATCTCGTTCAGCTCCGCCAGCCGCTCGTCCGAGAAATCGAGACCCGACGGTTCACGGTCGAGCGTCCGCTCCGCCGCCGCGGGCGACTCGGGGCCGCCAAGCTGTTCCGCGATCGACGACACCACCCGCTCCTGCAACGCCCGCTGCGATTCATACGGCTCGTCGAACGGAGAAGCGCAACCCGCGAGCGTGACAACGAGTGCGAGGCCGGCGACCCCGGTTGAAAGAACGGTTGAGCGGCTGCTGGGTTCGGTCATGCGACAGAGAGTACCACTTTGCAAGCCGTTCAAGCCCCCATCCGGGCGCTCAGATCGACGACGCCGCCGCCGGATTGTCGCCGACCGTGTCGATCCGCCGATAGCACCCCCAGCGAGCCCGACATGCGCCGCCTGAGTAGGCTGTAGGCGGCTCGGCCCGCCCCGGCGGCCGGGCCCACGCGCACGGATTCTCCGCCGCTCCCGGAAAGGACTTCAACATGACCTTCAACACCGCCTCCCGTCTCGCATCGGTGCTGCTCGCTGCGGGAACGCTCGTCGCCGTCCCGGCAACGGCCCTCGTCCTCGCGCCCGGCGCCGCTGCGCAGGCGCAGAACCTCGATGAAGCGCGCTTCGTCGCCGTCACCGAGTCCACGCCTCTCCGCGCGGGCGCCGGCGCCTCGTGGTACACCGTCACGACCCTCGCCCCGGGCCGAACCCTCCAAGTGACCGGCATCGACGGCCCGTGGCTGCGCGTCGCCTACCCCGCCGGCATCCCCGCCGGCGTTCCCGTCGACGACGCCCAGCTCGACGCCGTCGAGGGCGTGGTGACGCTGACCACGCGCTCGCGCATGCGGCATCTCAACACCGCCGCCCCCGACGCTCAACAGGCCGCCCTCTCCTTCAAGAGCCTCTTCGTCCGCGACCTGCCCGACGTCGGCGCCGAGTTCGAATACCTGGGAGACCTCCGCAACGCCGACGGCGAGACCGTCCTCTGGAAAGTCCCGGCCCCCACCGGCGCCGAAGGCTTCGTCCTCGAAAGCGCCACACGCCCGGCGACCGAACGCGAGATCGAAACGCTCCTCGCCGCTCCGGACGATGAAACGACCGACGGGGGGACCGAGGGCGGACGGGGCGAGGGCGAACAACGCGAAGGCGAACGGCGCGAGGGCGAACGAGCCGAAGACGAGGCCAATCGAGCGGTCGACGGCGACGACCGTGAAGCTGCCGAAGCCGACAGCGACGACGACGCCCCTGACGACCGGCCGACCGGCGACGCGGCGGGCGACAGCCGAGGCGACCAAGGCCCGGACAGCGTCGTCATGGGCAGCGACCGCCCCCGGACCGGCGACGAGGTGGATGAGACGCGCCCCGACGCGGACGCAGACGACGCCGACGCGGACGAGCCTGGCCCACTCGAGACCAGCGACATCGACGCCCTTACCGGCGCCGAACGGCTCGACGCCGTCGTGCAGCGGCTGCGTGAACTCGACGCCGCCTTCCAGCAGGTGCTCGAGCAGCCGCAACTCGAAGCCGAGATCGAACCGCTCATCGACGAATACCGCCAGCTCGCCCGACTCGGCGCCAGCACCGTCATCGGCGATCGGATTCAGCGGCACGTCGAAGCCCGCATCACCGTGCTCGACCTCCGCCGCGAGATTCAGCAGACCGCCCGCCTCGTCGAAGAAGCCCAGCAGGACGCCGAGACCGCCGTCAGCCGATTCGAACAAATCCGCGTCGACGTCGAAGGCCAACTCGCCTTCGAATATGTCGGCCGCCTCCTCCCCTCCACTGTCTACGACGGCGACAATTTGCCGCTCCGCTACAGGCTCACGCCCGACAACGGTACGCGGACCATCGCTTACGTCGCCCCCTCCTCACGCTTCGAACGCGAGCAACTCGACGCGCTCCTCGGCGACGTCGTCGGCGTCGCGGGCACGATCGAAAACGCCGAGGCCGACGAAAGCGTCCCGCTCATCCGTCCGAACCAACTCGAACGCGTCTCCGCCGACGCGGAAGAAGGCGCCGCACGAACCGGCACGGGCGCCGGGGACGCCAACGACGGGGAATAGCGGAACACTCGGCTATCAGCAGTCGGCCGCCCCGCGGAAAGCTCGCTCGCAGAGCGCGCCCCGCTTCTCTCGCTCGCTCTGGAAGCACCCCTGACCCCTACGGCGCGGCCCCCGCGCCCGCACTCCGCCTCGCTCAGCCGCGGTCGAGTTGCAGCGACGCGAGCGCCGTGGCTTTGTCCGGCGCGAACGCGAACACCTTGTCGAGCCCGGTGAGAATCATCACCGACCAGACCGTGTCTCCGACGCCGGCGAGCTTGAGATGACCGTCACCCTCGACGACCGCCTTGCGCAGGCGGAGCAACTGGGCGATGTTCGACGAGTTGACGTAGGACACGTCGGCCATGTTCACGACCACGTCGAGCCGATCTTCACGCCGGTCGATCTCGGTGATCAGCGCGTTCAGTTCCTCGCTGAACGTGGGCTCGTCTTGGAGGTCGGCGACGACGATGGTTTCGGACCAGTCGGTGGCCATAGCAGGGTCTCCGTCTCGGCGGCATGGGGCGGAGAAGCCATCAGCCGCACAATGCATAGGGTATCACACAGGCGTCGCCCGGCAGCGAAGCCCGAGCGGCGGTCGACGCCACGACGGGCGAGAGTCCGCCCGTTGCTCAGCCGCCTGTTTCGACGCGCGTCGCCCGAACGGGGACGCGCCACACGAAATACGGCGGTTGCCGCTGGTCCACGCCGTTCTGAAACCCCGCCTGCCGGTGGAGCTGGTTGGTCGTGAAGTAGAGATAACGGTCGAAACCGAGCGCGAGCGTGTCGGGCCAGAGCAGTCGCGGGTCGTACGCGAGCGTTACGAACGAGCCGTCGGTTTCCATGCGCACGATCGCGTTGTCTTCATAGTTCGTGAGGTAGAGCCGGCCCTGGGCGTCGGACTCGAGCCCGTCCGAGGCGAAGCCGCGATCGCCCAGCGAGCGGACCGTCTGGGCGACGGCCGCATCGGGCAAGTATCGGTCGGCGAGCGCGTCCAGCGAAACGCTGAAAAGCTCCCGCGACGAGAGCGCGGAATACCACAGCCGATCGTTGAGCGCGTCGATCGCCAGCCCGTCGGCCCCGACCTGGGTGGGCGTGTGCTCGCCGCCTTCGGGCCGGTTCAGCCAAGGCCGCCCCTCGATCCAGCCGACGAAGCCTTGGGTCGGGCGGACGGACGGATGATCGTCGAGCTTGCGCCAGGCGGCGCCGGTCGCCAGATCGACGACGATGATCGCGTTCGGCCCGCGGGAAGACGAATCGGTGATGTAGGCGACGCCGTCGTTGCCGCGGGAATAGTCGAAACGCACGTCGTTCAGGTACGTCGTCTCGAGGGCGACGTCGCGCGGCAGGACGATCGTCTTGTCCACCTCGTTCGTCTCAAGATCGACCCGGACCAGCTTCGGCCCGCCCGGCACGGTCGGCCCGAACTCGATGCTGCCCGTGTCGAGCAGCCAGAGGTCGTCGCGTTCATCCACCACGACGCTCTGCACCGACACCAGCCGCTCGGACGGCTGGGCGAGGTCGAGTTCGTTCCACTCGGCGTTCGGGAACGGCTGGGGTTCGCCCGCGACGATCTCGGCGACCGTGGCGGGCACGTCATCGCCCCACCTCGGGAAGTTGACGAACACGCGGCCGTCGCGACTGACGGCGACGCCGGTCGGCATGTGCTCGTCGAAGCGGGCGACGACCTCGGGAGCGCCGAAGCGCAGCGTCGTCGGCGCGCCGTCGATGACGCGGCCGCCGGCGCATCCCGTGCTGAGCGTCGCCGAGACGAACAACCCCGCCGCCGAACCGGCGGCGAGCACTCCCGTGCTGAACAGACAAAGCGAACGCGTCATCGGAGGCCTCCTCGAAGTCAGGACCATCGGCGAACGGTTGGAGTATCGCACACGAGGCGCGAGCGCGTCCCGCGCGACCCATCAACGGGTCGGCGGCGTCGCCAACGCCAGCCGCACGAAGAGCTCGATTCCCACCGCGAACGCGTCGTCGTTGAAATCGAATCCCGGCGTGTGCAGGAGCGGGTACGCGTCGGCGTGCGGCGGCTTGAGCCCCACGATGAAGAAGGCCGCGGGGACGTGCTGGGAGTAGAACGAGAAGTCTTCGCCGCCCATGAAGGGTTCGGGCAGGTCGACGACGCGCTCGTCGCCGAGCGCCTCGACCGCGATCGCCCGGACGTGCGCCGCCGCGGCGGGGTCGTTGTGGGTGACGGGGTAGCCGGTGTGCCAGTCGATCTCGGCGGTGGCGTGCATCGCTTCGGCGACGCCGGTGACGATGCGGCGGAAGTCGGCCTCGCCCATCGCGCGGGTCTCGGCGTCGAGGGTGCGCATGGTGCCCTTCATGACGGCTTCGCTTGGGATCACGTTCGGCGCCGAGCCCGCGTGGATCGCGCCGACCGTCACCACGATCGAGTCGGTCGGCCTCGTGCGCCGCGAGGCGATCGACTGGAGCGCCGTCACGACGTGGGCGGCCACGACGACCGGGTCGTGCGTGTTGTGCGGGAACGCGGCGTGGCCGCCCTTGCCGCGGATGGTGACGGTGAATTCGTCGGTGGAGGCGAGCAGCGGGCCGGGTCGTGTGGCGACGTGCCCAAGCGGGAGATCGGGCCAGCCGTGGAGCCCGAAGATGCAATCGACAGGGGGGCCGAGGGCGGTGCCGTTCAGGGCGCCGTCGGCGATCATCGCGTCGGCGCCGGCGCCGCCTTCCTCGGCCGGCTGGAACAGCAGCGTGACGTTGTTGGGCCGAAAGTCGAGCTCGGCGAGCACGGCCGCGACCGCCAGCAGGTTCGCCGTGTGCCCGTCGTGGCCGCAGGCGTGCATCAATCCGGGCGACTCCGAGGCATACGGCAGCCCGGTTTGCTCGGCGATCGGCAAAGCGTCGATGTCGGCGCGCAAGGCGACGGTCGGCGCACGTTCGGGCTCGATCGTGGCCGGGATGTGGGCGAGCACGCCGGTGCCGCGGGCGAGACCCGTCTTGTGCTCGATGCCGAGCTCGGTCAGCCGAGCGGCGATGCGTTCGGCGGTGCGGTGCTCGGCGTAGCCCAACTCGGGCTGGCGGTGCAGCGCGTGGCGGATCTCGATGGCCGTGGGCAACTCGGTCTGGATGAGTTCCCCCAGGCGGTGGGCGTCGATCACGTGGCTCGTCGTCGTCATGGGGCCAGTGTACGCGGAGGGTGGCGCGGGCCGGACGCGGCGACGCGAGCGCCGCAAAACGGCGGCGCAAACGATGACGGTCGGGGCGCGCCGACCCCGAAGCGGCGCACGTGGACGAACCTCCGCACCCTAGCGACGGCGACGGCGAGCGTCAGATGCTCAGACGGCTGGCGGCGCTGCGGGCGGCTGCGAGGCGGGGCTGAAGGAACCGGCCCGGGCAGGCGGTCGCGGCGAGCTCGCGGTGCGTGTGTACGCGATCGGCGGTGACGCGGTACGCGGCCATCTGGCCCGCAAGGAACGAGCGGATGGCTCGCTCTTGGGCGGCGTTGGGTTGCTGGCGCTCGTAGTTGCCGAGGATGCAGATGCCGAGGTTGCCCTCGTTCTGGCGGCCGACGTGCGCGCCCTGCCAGGTGAGGGGGCGCCCCTGCCAGACGCGACCGGCGGGGTCGATGATGTAGTGGTAGCCGATGTCGCCGAAGGGCGGCGAGCGGTTGAGGTGCGACCGACGAATCGTCTCGAGGCGGGACGCCACGGTCCACTCGGAGGTGTCGCGGAAGATGTCCATCCCGTCGTGGTGGAACGTGATGCGCCGGATCGGGAGCATGCGGTTCATGTTTTGCGGGATCGGGGCGCCCTTGGCCCAGCGGCTGCGGGGGACGACACCGGACGGAGGCGCGTCGCCGCCGAACGGGGTCGGCTCGGCGGGGGCCAGCGTCGGCGGGGCTGACGCGTGGACCGATCGGCGGGCGTCGACGCGGGATCGGCCGTATTTGCGAAGCAGGGCGTCGGTGCGCGAGTCGCTGGGCGGCGCGGTGACGCGGCGTCCTCTGGTGGAGGAGGCGCAAGCCGAAAGCACGCCGGCTGAGGAGGCGGCGACGCCGACGGCGATCACGCGGCGGAGGGCGTCGCGACGCGAGACGGCGATCTCCTCCCGCCGATCCCCCGCTTCGGCGGTCGGTTTGGTCGAGGCATCAGACATGTCTCTCTGCATCGGATCGCGAGTCTATCGGGCTTGAACCGCAACCGTTGGGTCGGCCAAGGTCCGGCCCACCGGTGGGCGGACGCTTCGAATCGGACGGGTCGCTCGACCCTGAGCGGGGCTAAACGTGGTCGAGCGGGGCCGACCCCGGCGACCGCCAAGGCGTCGCTCGGTAGGGTGGGGAGACTGCGGCTCGGTCGAGCGGCCCCACGGCAGCGGGCGCGAGCCGCGCTCGCGAACGGCTTGGAGGCGGCGTGAACACACCAGAAGCGAACACGGCTGAGGGCTCAACGGAAAGCACGGCCGCTCCGGCCGACCGATCCGCGGTGGCCGAGCGGCTGCGTCCCTTTGGGACGACGGTGTTCGCCGAGATCACCCAGCGGGCGGTCGCTGCGAAAGCGGTGAACCTCGGGCAGGGCTTCCCAGATCGGGACGGTCCGGAGTTCATCAAAGACGCGATGAGCGAAGCGATGCGTCGCGTGCCGAATCAGTACGCGCCGATGCCGGGCGTGCCGGAGTTGAGGGCGGCGGTCGCGCACCGCTTCAACGCGGCCACCGGGCTGCCGGCCGACCCGGACGCGCACGTAACGGTGACGGCCGGCTGCACCGAAGCGATCCCCGCGGCGTTCATGGGGCTGATCGACGCCGGTCGGGAAGTGATCCTGTTCGAGCCGTTTTACGACGCGTATCCGGTGGCGTGCGCGCTCGCGGGGGCGAAGCCGGTGTACGTGCCGCTGCGCGAGCAGGCCGACGTGTCGTTCGCCTTCGACGAAAAGGAACTCCGCCGCGCGGCGGCGCGGCCCGGCGTCAAGGCGATCATGCTCAACACGCCCCACAACCCGACGGGCAAGGTGTTCTCTCGGGCGGAGTTGGAGACGGTCGCCGCCGTGGCCCGGGAGCACGACCTGATCGTCATCTCGGACGAGGTGTATGAGCGGCTGATGTTCGACGGCGCGGAACACGTCTCGATCGCGTCGCTGGACGGAATGTGGGAGCGGACGGTGACGCTGTCGAGCTTCGGAAAGACGTATTCGTTGACGGGCTGGAAGCTCGGCTGGGCGGTCGGGCCCGAACGTCTGACGGCCGGGGTGCGGGCGGCGCACCAGTATCTCACCTACGCGGTGAACACGCCGGCGCAGCACGCGGCGGCGGCGGCGATCACGTCGCCGCAGGGCGAAGCCTTCGTGGCCGATCAGGCCCGGCAATTGGCGGCGTCCCGGGATCGGCTTGGAGAGGCGTTGACCGAGCTTGGGTTCCGGTTCCGCTCGCCTCGATCGGGCTATTTCATCCTCGCCGACCACTCGGCGATCTCGGAGCCGCGGGGGATCAGCGACGACAGGGCGTTCGTCAAGTTCCTGATCGACGAGTGCGGCGTCGCGGCGATCCCGCCCTCAGCTTTCTACTCGACCGCAAACGCCGAGCTGGCGGCGCCGCTGGTGCGGTTCGCGTTCTGCAAGACGCCCGAGACGATCGACGCGGCGATCGAGCGCCTGGGGACGCTGCGCGGCTGATCGACCAAGCCGGCGACGCGATTCCCGACGCGGAGCGGACGGGTGGGCTCGGTCGCCGCTCCGCGGACGGCTCGGGTCGAGGACCGGATTCAGCCCCCGAACGAGGGCAGGGGCCGAGAACTTCCCGCGGTAGCCCCGGTATAGTCCGGACCCCGTCAGTCGGACGTGGGAACGGGGGTCGTCATCTTGTGAGGATGGAGCAGTCGATGCGCAGCAACGCCACCGTTCGGTCGTCAACAGGTTCTCGAGCGGTTTCGTGGGCTCGGCACAGTTGCGCGGCGGCGGGCGTGGCGGCGGCGCTCGCTCCGGCGGCGGTGGCCGGCAACGTCGATTTCCCACGCTTCCCTGCGATCAGCCCCGACGGCGACGCGATCACCTTCTCGTGGCGCGGCGACATCTTCTACGCCCCGATCGACGCCGACGCCCTCCGCGAGCCGACCATCCCGGCGAAGCGGCTGACGAACCACCCCCTCGACGAGCTCTATTCCACCTTCATGCCCGACGGCCCGGGTCGATCCGACGCGATCGTCTTCACCAGCGAACAAACCGGCTACACCAACCTCTTCAGCATTAATACCGACGGCTCGGACCTACGGCAGATCACCGACACCGACCGCTTCTTCATTCCGAATCAGGTCGCTGCGGTAGGCGCCCCGGCCGCAGGCGACGGCGCCGGGGGCGTCAAGGTTATCGGTCACTCGGCCCGCGAAGGCGACGTCTATCGGCCCGGCATCCGCCCGTACACCGCCGACCTTGAGACGGGGCTTATCGAGCGAATCCACGACGCGTTCGGCCTGTTCCCGTCGGCGTCGCCCGACGGTCGCTACGTAACGTTTACGCGCGGTTCTTCGGATTGGGATCGGCGTCACTACCGCGGGCCGGACTCGCGCGACGTTTGGCTGTACGACACGCTGGACGGCTCGTTCGACCGCCTCACCGACTGGGCCGGCAACGACGGCATGGCCCGGTGGCGCGACGGAGACACCATCACGTTCCTTTCCGACCGCGAACTCGACACGGTCAATCTGTACCAGGCGGACCTGACGCCGGAGGGCGTGGTCGAAGCGGGTTCGATCCGTCGCCTGACCTCGTTCGACGGCCGCGACGTGCAGTGGTACGACGTCTCGCAGGACGGGCGGGCCGCCGTGCTGCACGTTTGGGACACGCTGTACTTGCTCGACCTGCGCCGCTCGGCGCCGCCCCGCGAACTGTCGATCACCGCGGCCGAAGACTTCCGCGACAACGTCAGACTCAACAGCGTCGACACCGACGTGACCGACGCGGCTTTGTCGCCTGACGGGAAGGTGATGGCCTACGTCGCGTACGGCGACGTGTTCGTCCGGCATCTCGAAGACGGCGCACCCACGAGGCGCGTGACCGAGTCGCTCAACGGCGGGCACGCGCGGGAATCGTCGCTGGCGTGGTCGCCCGACGGTGTGCGGCTGTACTTCAGCTCCGACGCCGACGGCACGGAGTCGATCTACGCCGCCACGGTGTCGCTGACGCGAAGCGAGATCAAGGAACGCGTAGCCGAGCGGCTGAACCTCGACGAGAACGAGGTGACCGTGGAAGCCGGCGCCGCGTCGGACGACGATGACGACGAGACCACCGACGCCGGGCCGACCTCCCACGATCATCCCGTCCAAGGCCGCTGGAGCGCCGAAGTGCGCAGCAACGCCGCCCTGCCCACCGGCGGCAACGAGATGACGTTCACCCTGATCGTCACCGCCGGCGCCGACGGCGCGCTCGATGTTTCGGCCGAGGTGATGGGCACGACGCTGCAAGGCACGTCGGCGAGCTTCGACGACGGCGCGTTCACCGTGATCTTCACATTTCTCGACGGAACGCCCGTCGAACTCACAGGCGACGTTTCCGGGGCGACGGTGAGCGGCGCCTGGTCGGCCGGCGAGATATCCGGCTCGTGGTCGGCGACGCGATCGAGCGAATTCCCGCCGCCCGCCGACGCGGACTCGTCGGACGAAGGCGACGACGATTCCGAAGGCGGGAACGACGCGGACGAGGATTCGGAAAACGCGGACACGAAGGAGACCGAGCCGCGACTCGACCCGGAACGCTGGCGCGACGCCGTGCGTTTCGACATCGCGCCGATCGTGCAGACCCAGCACAACGATCAAGACCCACAGCCCACGCCGGACGGGAAGTCGCTGTCCTTCCGCCGAACGCTCGGTACGGTCGTGATGCGCGATCTCGTCACCGACGAAGAGCGGGTGCTGATCGAATCCTGGGACGCCGGCGTCGATTGGCGGTTCTCGCACGACGGGCACTGGGTCGTCTGGTCCGCGTCCGACCTCAACTTCAACGACGACATCTTCATCATGCCGATGGACGGCTCCGCCGAGCCGGTCAACCTGTCGATGCACCCGGACAACGACCGCATGCCCAGGCTCTCGCACGACGGGAAGGTGCTCGCCTTCATCAGCGAGCGCCGCAACGAGCAGTACGACGTCTACCGCGTCCATCTCGATAGGTCGCTGGACGCGCTCCCGGAAGTGGAATTGAAGCGGTACTACGACGACGCTGCGAAAGCGGCGAAGAAGATCGACCCGGTCGATCCGATCGACTTCGAAGCCCTCCGCGCCGCGCACGCGAGCGGCGAAGAACCGGACGACGCGACGGACGAGACCGAAAGCGGCGGCAAAGGCGGTTCCGCGAAAGACGACGAACGCCCGGAACTCGATCTCGACGACGCCTACTTGCGCATCCGACGCATCACCGGCTTCGAGGGCAGCGAGTGGAACCTCGAATTGACGCCCGCCGGCGATCGCTTCGTCTTCACGGGCGACCCCGGCGGCTCGGCCGGCCTGTACTCGGTCGATTGGAAGGGCGGGGACCGCAAGCGGCTGACGTCCCGGGTCAGCGTGCGGGAGCTGTCTCCCTTCACCGGCAAAGTCACGTACCTCCGCGGCGGGCGCGTCGGCACGGTCAACGCCGCGGGCGGGGGCGACGAGACGCACAACATCGACTACACCATGCGCATCGACCTCGCCCAGCAGGCCTCGCAGAAGTTCCGGGAGATGGCGCGCACGCTGGGCGACTCGTTCTATCACCCGACGATGAAAGGTCTCGACTGGGCGACGCTCACGCTGCGCTATCACGATCTGGCGAAGCAGACTCGGACGCCGAACGAGTTCGATCATGTGGGCGAGCGGTTCTTGGGCGAACTGAACGCTTCGCACCTGGGCGTCACGCCGCCCGAGCCGGGTTCGGACATCCGTCAGCCGGCGGGCCGCCTCGGCGCCGACCTCACGGCGCTGCCGCAGGGCGACGGCACGGTCTGGTACCGCGTCGATCGTCTGATCCCGCGAGGCCCCGCCGAGGACACCGAGATGCAGCTCCAGCGCGGCGACGTCATCACCGCCATCGAGCTCGAACCGATCGTCGCGCGGGCGCCCCGCTCGGGCATCGACAGCGCGCTGAAAGGCCGCATCGGTCAAGAAACCATCGTCAGCGTGCGCCGTTCGGTGGACGACGCGGCGGAGCCGATCGAACTCGACCTGCTGGTCACGCCGATCTCCTACGGCGCCGAGGTCGGCCTGCGATACGAAGATTGGGTCGAGTCGAACCGACGCCGGGTCGAAAGCATGTCGGACGATCGGCTCGGCTACTTGCACATCCGTTCGATGGGCGCCGGCTCTCTTGAAGAGTTCGAGCGCGACCTCTTCGCGGCCGGCTACGGCAAAGACGGACTCATCATCGACGTCCGAAACAACCCGGGCGGCTGGATCACCGACCGCCTGCTCGCCTCGATCATGGCGAAGCCTCACGCCTACACCATCCCTCGCGGCGGCGGCACGCCCGACGACCCGGACGTCAAAAGCGCCTACCCGCAAGATCGCCTCTACATCCAACGTTATACGAAGCCGATCAATCTGCTCATCAACGAGAAGAGCTTCTCCAACGCCGAGATCTTCGCGCACGCGTTCAAGACGCTCCGGCGCGGGACCGTCGTCGGTCGGCAGACCTACGGCGGCGTAATCTCGACCGGCGGTTTCCGGCTGATCGACGGCACGCGCGTCCGGCTTCCCTTCCGGGGATGGTTCCTGCCAGACGGAACCGACATGGAGAACTACGGCGCCGAGCCCGACATCGACATCGAACAGACTCCCGAGTCCGAAGTCGCGGGCGAGGACGAACAACTCGAAGCGGCGGTGCGCGAACTGATGAACCGACTCGGGAACGCAGACGACATGGGCACGGGCGGTTGATCGCTTCGAGGCCAATCGGCGCCCGCTCCACGACGGACGTCCCATCCCCCGCTTGCCGCCTTGGAATTCGCGTAAGACGACGACCGCGGCGTGTCGCCCGTCCTCTTGGTTCGCCTTCCCACTCGCCGAAACGTCGTTTTTTTCGGCGTTTCTCGGCCGCCGCCCGCAACGATCGACGGCTTCATCGGAACCAAACGATCCCCGGAACGGTCGCCGGCGTGTGGTGGTGTCATGCGCCGCCGCCGCTCCATCGGCTGACGCCGAGCCGCGGATCGGCGATGATGCTCGGCCGCGCGTCTCGCAGACCGGAGATCTGACCTTTCACCCTTTCCCGCTCATCCGATTCACGTAGAAGAGAGGATGCTCGAAATGAGTCTCAACCATTCACGACCGGCCGGACGACTGTCGGCTGTGACCCTCGCCACGCTCGCGGGTCTCGCGACGGCGACGACGGCGTTCGCCCAAGACCGCCAGCCCGACGCGGCTCTCCTCCGCTTCCCCGATGTGAGCAGCAGCCACATCGTCTTCTCGTTCGCGAACGACCTCTGGGTCGTTCCGAAGGATGGCGGAACCGCCGTCCCGCTCGCGTCGCCCCCCGGCCCCGAGACCTTCCCCCGCTTCTCGCCCGACGGACAATCCGTCGTCTTCGCCGGCAATTATGAGGGCGGACGCGATCTCTACATCATCGACATGCCCGGCGGTCCGAACGCCGGCATCGCGCATCGACTCACCTACCACCCGGCGTCCGAGCGACTCAACGACTGGATCGCCACCGACGACGGCGCAGAACACATCATCTTCTCCTCCAACGCCCATCAGGGCATCGGCCGCACCTCCGACATCTACACCGTCTCGCCCGAGGGCGGCCAGCCGCAGGGCCTGCCCATCCCCTACGGCACGACCGGCACCATCTCGCCCAGCGGCGAATGGCTCGCCTACACGCCGAACGATCGCGACTTCCGCACATGGAAGCGCTATAAGGGCGGCCTCGCTTCCGACATCTGGCTCTTCAACCTCAACACCAACGAAGCGCGGCAGATGACCACCTGGGACGGCACGGACACCCAGCCCATGTGGGTGCCGGGCGGCAACGGCGACGTCGTCTACTACCTCTCCGACGCCGGGCCCGAGCACCGCCTCAACGTATGGAAGTACGACGTCGAGGACGACGAGCACGAACAGGTCACCGAGTTCTCCGAGTTCGACGTCCGCTTCCCCGGCATCGGTCCGGGCGACGACGGCGACGGCGAAATCGTCTTCCAGGCGGGACCGGAGCTCTACCTGCTAAACCTTCGAAACGAGCGCGTCGAGCAGGTCGAGGTCACCATCCCGGGCGACCGCCCGACCCTGCGCCCGCGCGACGTGAACGTCGCCCAGAACATCATGGACTTCGGCGCCTCGCCGGGCGGCGAGAAGGTCGTCGTCGAGGCCCGCGGCGACATCTGGACCCTCCCCGCAGACAAGGGCGGACCCGCGCGCAACCTCACGCGCACCGACGGCATCGCCGAGCGCGACCCCGTCTGGTCGCCCTCGGGCAAGTGGATCGCCTTCCTCTCCGACGCCACGGGCGAGTACGAGATCTACATCACACAGTCCGACGGCCGGGGCGAAACGCGTCAACTCACCTCCGACGGCGAGCACTGGCGCTACCTCAACGCCTTCACGCCCGACTCGGAGCATCTCGTCTTCTCCGACAAGACCGGCGCCGTCTTCCTGCTCGACGTCGAGTCGGGCGACTACAAGGAAATCTTCCGCGACGAATGGGCCAACCGCGCGCCCATTAGCTTCTCGCACGACTCCAACTGGATCGCCACCTCGCTCGCGACGGACACGGGCCAGACCTCCGTCTTCCTCTACAACATCGCGGAAGACGAACTGCACCGCGTCACGGAGAACTTCTTCAACGCCGCCAGCCCCACCTTCGACCGCAAGGGCGAGTTCCTCTATTACGTCTCCACGATGAGCTTCAGCCCGACCTACTCGGATATCGACTCGACGTTCATCTACGAGAACTCCGACATGCTCATCGCCATTCCCCTGAACGACGACGTCGAGAACCCCTGGCTTCCCGAGGTCGACGAAGTCACCTGGGAAGAAGAGGAGGACGACGAAGAAAGCGACGAGGCCGATGACGCGGCGGGCGACGACGCCGCGGACGACGAGGCCGACGAGGCCGAAGCCGACGTGCACCCGCTGCAGGGCGTGTGGTCGGTCACCGTCGAGGGTCTCGACTCGATGGGCATGCCGGGCATGCCGTCCGAGTTGACCTACACGATGTACGTCAACGTCACCGAAGACGGCGAGATCCTCGGCTACTCCGAGACCATGGGCCAGACCGAAGCGCTGGCCGACTCCGTCGAGTTCGACGAGGCCACGGGCGAACTCTTCATGTCCGAGGTCGAAGAACTCCCCGGCGGCATGGGCAGCATCACCTCCACCAGCCGCGTCACCGTTCAAGACGGCGCCTTCTCAGGCACCTGGGAAGCCTCCGGCATCGTCATGGGTTCGGACCTCAGCGGCTCGGGCGAAATCACCGGCGAACGCAGCGACACCGAACTCACCGACGAGCAGCTCGAAACCATCGACGAGGTCAACGGCACCGCCGAAGACTCCGACGAGCCCATCGAGATCGATCTCGAAGGCTTCGAGCAGCGCGGCATGGTCATCCCCGTCGGCAACGGCTCCTACGGCTCGCTCTCGGTCAACGACAAAAATCAGCTCCTCTTCATGTCCATGAGCGGCGTGCCATCCGTCAAGCTGTTCAACCCGAACAGCCCCGAAGACGGCGCACGCAACGTCATCACCGGCGTGGGCGGCTACGGCCTCACCGCCGACGGCAAGAAAATGCTCGTCGTGCAGGGCACGCAGCGCTTCGGCATCGTCAGCGCCGCGCCGGGGCAAAGCCTCGCCGACCCCGTCGACGTCTCCGACATGCGCTCCGAGATCGCGCCCCGCGAAGAATGGCGCCAGATCCTCACCGACGCCTGGCGCATCCAGCGTGACTTCTTCTACGACCCCGGCCTGCACGGCGTCGACTGGGAAGCCGTCTACGAGCGCTACGTCGCGATGGTCGACGACATCACCACGCGCGAAGACCTCTCCAACCTCATCGGCGAGATGATCGCCGAGCTCAACGTCGGCCACGCCTACTACTGGGGCGGCGACGTCGAAGGACAACCCTTCCGCAACACCGGCATGCTCGGCGCCGACTACGAACTCGTCACCATGACCGACGACGACGGCGACGAACACTCCGCCTACCGCGTCAGCCACATCTACGAAGGCGGCCCCTGGGACGCCGACGCACGCGGACCGCTCTCCACCCCGGGCGTCGACATCGGCGTCGGCGACTTCATCCTCGCCGTCAACGGCGTGCCGATCGACACCTCCAAAGACATCTACGCCGCATTCCTCGACACCGCCGGCGACGTGGTCGAACTCACCGTCTCCGACAAGCCGTGGGTCATTCATCACGAGGACGCCGAAGACCACGACGCCGAGGGCGACGCCGACGCCGACGCCGACGACGCCCCGTCGACCCGCTACGTCTTCATCGAACCGCTCGGCTCCGAGTCGCAACTCCGCTACCGCCACTGGGTCGAGGCCAACCGCAAGTACGTCCACGAACAATCCGACGGCAAGATCGGCTACATCCACGTGCCCAACACGGGCGTGCAGGGCCAGAACGAACTCTTCCGGCAGTTCTACGGCCAGATCGACACCCAAGCCCTCGTCATCGACGAGCGCTGGAACGGCGGCGGGCAGATCCCCACGCGATTCATCGAACTGCTCAACCGTCCCAGAGTCTCCTACTGGGCCCGCCGTGACGGCAAAGACTGGCCCTGGCCCTACGACTCCCACCAGGGGCCAAAGGCCATGCTGATCAACGGGTCCGCAGGCTCCGGCGGCGACATGTTCCCGTGGCTCTTCCGCGAAGCCGACCTCGGCCCACTCATCGGCATGCGCACCTGGGGCGGCCTCGTCGGCATCTCCGGCAACCCCACCCTCATCGACGGCGGCTACACCGCCGTCCCAACCTTCGGCTTCTACGAGACCGACGGAACGTGGGGCATCGAAGGCCACGGCGTCGATCCCGATATCAGGGTCGTCGATGACCCGGCCCTCATGGTCTCCGAGGCGCCCGGCGACATCGCCGACCCCCAACTCGACGCCGCGATCGAGCACCTGCTCGAAACCGTCGAACGAGAGGGCTACCAACCACCTCAACGCCCCGCCTCTCCAGACCGCAGCGGCATGGGCATCACCGAAGAAGACAAGTAGTTGACACCTTATTCCCCCGCGGCGTGAACGCTGAATAACCCGCACAAACGCGGCAACAGCAACACACGTCACCGACACAAACCACCCCCGAGGGCGAGCCGAACGGCTCGCCCTTTTCATTGCGCTCGCTGCGCCTGCCAGGCAACGTACGCCGCGTGCGGACCGTGCAACACCTGCGGCAAAGCGTCCTGCTCGACTTCAGGAAGTCCGGCCCGCCAGTCGGTCTCGCCGAACATCCGATCAAAGTCAGCCTTCTCGACCTTCCAGACGGTGTCGTGTCGATGGACAACGCCTTCGTCGTCCGTTTCATCCAAGCGAGTCTGGGAATCGCTTGAGGTCACACAGGCGAGCGCGGCGGCCACGCGATGTTTGATCGGCGAGTCATGTGTCGCTATCACTTCGCCAAGCGCCCGCCACTCTTCTTCGCTCGCCTCGTCAATGACGGCGTTTCGCCCCGTCATCCGCATGAGCCAGCACAAAGCAAAGTAGCTCCCGTCGCCCCCGGCCTCAACAAGCCACCCAAATCCCTCTCGCCGGATCTTACGGAAAGCCTTTCGTCGCGCGAGCCTCACGAGTGCCGCTACGTCATCTTGCTGCAACAAACTACCCGCAACAATTCGAACCAAGTCGTAGACCGCTTGGATATCGTGAACGCCCAGAGAATGCACAACCCGTCCCAACGACCGAAACGTCGTGGAAGATCTCGGCGGACGTTCCTTCAGCGCCCAGAGAACAACGTGAAGAGCTGCGACCCGCTCATCTCGCTCGACTTCACGCGGCGAAGTCTGCACGATCCCATCCGCGACCAACTCAAGCAGGTCCGCAATCCTGCCCGGCGCGATCAAGTGAGTGAAGAGGTTGAAACCATGCCTTGTACCCTCCTCGACAAGGCGTTCGGCGAGCAACCGTCCCGCATCATCTGAACCATCCTTGAACGCCACGATCGTCGTCAATAACCGCTGGTCCGACTCCCTGTCTGGCACTCGTACGGGCGATGTCGCTCGTCTCCAGTAGTCCCTGGACGACCAGGAATCGCGGTAGACCCCTTGCGGCACTCGGAACGACAACCCGTAGCCCGGCTTCGTCTCTGGAAAGAGGCACCGGACGAGCACTCGAAGCGCAACGTCCGGGTGCAGCTTCTCAAACGACTCGATCGCTCTCTCGGCATACGATGGAGATGCCTCGCGTTCCAGCGACGGCGAGCGACCACTGCGCAACGCCGCAACATTGCTGTCGATGAACGCAAACGCATCGGGACGACAAACCCGCAGCGCTGTAACCATGATCAGATGGTCGATGTCCACCTCACCCGGCGCGACGCTCCAAACATCCTCGACCGTGCGCAACACGAGCTTCAACGCCCGCGGCGTCTCGATGATCGTCGCAAGCGCAGCCTTCGGGGTTGGCTCCCCATCTAACGTCATCTGGGTCATCGCATAGACAACCCCGCTGCCCGGTTGGAGAAAGCGACGGGCCTCCGGGTCGGCCGGATCGATGACGCCGCTCAGCAACCGGCCTCGCGCCAGAATGATCTCTTCAAGAGCGTCACGAGGCCCAATCCGCGGCGGCCGCTCGATGTAACGAACAATCTTGTCCGGGTCGATTCGCGATCGCAGCGACGCGTCCGCGACGACTACAGCGATGTTCTTCTGCTGATCGAGCAAATACAGCATCGCCTGCACCGCGCGGGCTCGCTCGTCGCTCGCGTCCCGAGACTCGCGTGATACTGTTTCGCGGTCGCTGCCGAAAAAGCGTTCGAGGTCTTCGATCCAGACGACGAGTCGCAGTCCGCACATGCCCGCGAGCCGATCGATTTCCGCGATGATCTCGTCGGGCTGCTTCGACGACGCGAGCAGCCGCATCAAAGCGCCGTAACGACCGCCCGCACGCTCGATAACGTCCACGTACCGCGTGGGCAGGCCGTTGATCGCCAGCATGCTCGCGTGTTTCCCGAGCGTCGAAAAGCACTCGCGCAGCACGCCGCGAACCGCGGCCTCCGGCGTATCGAACGGCCATAGGCTCACGTCGACGATCTCGAGACGTCGAGCCTCTACATCGTCTTTCGCGCGGCGACGCAGCAGTTCTTTCACAAACTCCTTGATCGTCGTCTTGCCCGAGCCTTTCGGGCCGATCAGCGCAGTCGAGGGTGAAGCTTCGTCCCGGAGCCTGTCCGCGATCCGCTGCGCAATGTCGCGATGGCCGAACCGATCGTCTTCCGGGAACCGCACCGGCGTGTCGTCTTTGTACCAGTCGTCGGGGAGCTGATCGAGGGTCGCCGCGGCGGTCGGCTCGCTCCGCTCCGACACATTCCGCTTCGACCCCCTCCGCCGACGCCACCATTGCGCGAACGCGACAAGCACGACGAACGCCGGCGCAGCGACGCCGAGACCGACGAGCGGCAGAACACGCGGATCGACGATCGCCCGAAGCCCCGACCTCGTCGGCGGATCAACCATCGCGAGAACGACGACCGCGACGATCAGGCCCATCCACAGCGGCGGATAGCCAACGAAGTGCCGCACGCCGAGCAACGCCAACCAGCGCCCGGAACCCCAGGCGTGCATCACCGCCGCCACGACCACGCCGACAGCCAAGCCCAACGCCCACGGCTCAACACCGCTCGCCGCGTCGGACATCAGCCCGGCAAGACGCCGCAACACGCCAACGAACGGCAAGACCACCGCAGCCGCGACGACGCCGACGGACGCAACAGAAACCCAGCGGCGAAATGACAATCCGTATCTCACGAACCGCTAGTTTACATACGATGGACTCGCCCAATGCGGCGCCGTCAAGACCTGTTCCCTCTGGCTGGCCGACGCAACTTCACTTCGCTTGACATTCCGCGCCCCGTCGGCAAACTTACTCGAAGAGCCTTTATCCCGACCGACCATTAAGGTAGACGCATGTCATCAAGCTCAACGCAAAGATCCGCGGCATCAGATGACCCGACCCTCGCCTCCAAACCCCGCCCCTCCCCCCGCGCTCGCCTCGGCGTCCTCGTCGGCATCTGCGGCTGGGCGATCGGCATCCTCGTCTTCGCCGCCTTCACGGGCGCGTTCGCCGACCTCTGGCTGCCGGGCCTCACTTGCCTCGCGCTCTCCTTCGTCGCCGGTATCGGCTTCCTCGCCGCAGCCGAAGCCCTCGCACGCCGCCTCCCCTCGCCAAACGTCGACAACGCCCGACGCTGCGCCATCCTCGGCGCAACACTCGCCTTCGTCAGCCTCGTCTGCCTCCTCAGCACGCACTGGCTCGGCCCCATCATCGAGCGACACCCCGCCTTCGCCGCCATCTACCGCTTCTACCGAATGCCCGACATCGTCACCCTCGCCCTGGCCCTCGCGGGCGCAGCCTTCCTCACCCCGGCCGCACGCGAACTCCTCCGTCCAACGCAATCGCCGCCATAACGCACCGGCATGCGCCGTTCGACCGCCGTCCGCCGGCAATGCGTCAGTCCAACTCGATGAACCACTTCGCCCCGATCAATCGGCGGCCCGCGTTCAGCGCCGTTCGTCGGCTCGCCGCGTTCAGCCCGTCGATCACGCCGTGTAAAGGTCGCCCGCCCTCGCCCCGTTCGACGAACCACTCCGCCGCCCGACGCTGCGCACAGGCGGCGCTCCCCAATCCCACGAACCGCTCGCTCACCACCTCTTCGTCGATCAAATACCCGTCGAGGCCCCGCCATTGGTTCCGCTCGGCCGCGAACACGCCGGCCCGCTCACCGTCGATCGTCCAGAACGCCAGCAGGCCCGCGCGCTCGCACAACTGCCGTCAGTCCAGCGATGCGGTTCGGCAAAGCCGGTTCCTCACCGCCCCGCGCTCACCGTGATCGGCACCGCCCCGTATAGCTCGCGGCTGATCTCCACCTTGCCGAACGGGATGGTCCGGTCCTTCGGGTCGATGCCGCGACGCTTCATTTCCTGGCGCAGCGAGCCCGGCAGATTGAATTCCACCGATTCGTCCACCAGGGAGGCGACCTCCAGCGTCGCGCCGTGTTCTTCGACGAGCGTGCGGCAGAGTTGCTGGACCAGGTCCTCGGGCGCCGACGCGCCCGCCGTCACCAAAATGCGCTCCACGCCTTCGAACCAGGCCGGGTTCAGTTGGGTCACGTCGTCGACCAACACGCCCGGCGTGCCCACGTTCGCCGAGATCTCCGTCAGCCGCTTCGAGTTGGACGAATTCGGCGAGCCCACCACGAGCGTCAGATCGCACGACGGCGCCAATTCGCGCACCGCGTGCTGGCGGTTCGTCGTCGCGTAGCAGATGTCTTCCGTAGGCGGATGATGGATGTTCGGGAAGGCGCGCTTCAGCGCGTCGATGATGACGGCCGCATCGTCCGTGCTCAGCGTCGTCTGCGTCAGATACACCAGCTTGTCCGGATCGTCGATGCGCAAACCCGGGATGTCGTCGGGTGACTCGACTACCTGCGTCGCGTCCGGCGCCTCACCCCGCGTACCGACGACCTCCTGATGGTCCGCGTGCCCGATCAGCAGAATCTGATAACCCCGCTTCGCGTAGCGGATCGCCTCCATGTGCACCTTCGTGACCAGCGGGCAGGTCGCGTCGATGGTCTTGAGGTTCCGCTCGGCCGCTGCGGCACGGACGGCGGGCGAGATGCCATGCGCCGAGAACACGACGAACGACCCTTCCGGCACGTCGGCCACATCCTCGACGAACGCCACGCCGCGCTCACGGAAGCGGTTCACGACGTGGGTGTTGTGCACGATGTCGTGGTAGACGTACACCGGCTCGTCGACCAGGTCGAGCAATTGGTCCACGACCTGGATGGCCATGTGGACGCCGGCGCAGAAGCCGCGGGGGTTGGCGAGAACGATGTGCATCGCCGCAAGTATAGGGGTCGCCCGAGCCCGCGCGGGCGCAGCGGATCGGGCCGCAAACCGCCGGTTTCATATGGCGATGCGGCTCAGGCCTCGACGGCGTCGCCCGTCGCTCGGCGGGCGTCTTCCAGCTCCGAGCCCGCGACGAAACCGACCTGCCCCGCCTTGGGCGTGATGCCCAGCTTCGCGAAATGTTCGACGCGGACGCGCTCGTGCTCGCGCCAGTAGTGCTCGAACGAATCGCGGATGTCGCGACCGCGCATCGCCTCGACCGCACCCTCAGCCATCCGTCGGCGTTTCGGCGCGTCTAGTATCAATTCGACCGCCGCCGCCTGCCACGGCTCGGCGTTATTGGCCGGCAGCACATAGCCCGACTCGCCGTCGCGCACGATCGACTTCGGCCCGCCCTGATCGCTCACCAACGCCGGCAGCGCCGACGCCTGCGCTTCCATCACCGCCTGGCCCAGCGTGTCCGTCGCCGAGGGGAAGACGAACAGGTCGCTGGACGCGTAGAGCGTCGCGAGTTCGACGCCGTGACGGAACCCGAGGAAGTGGGCGCCGTGGTCTTTGAGGGCGAGCTGCATCTCCTTGCGGTACGGGCCGTCGCCGATGACCACGAGTTCGGCGTTCACGCCGCGGGCCCTCGCCTGATCGCGGATCCCCTTCCACGCGCGGGTCAGCAGCGGCAGGTTCTTCTCGACGCTCACGCGGCCGCAGTAGAGCACGCGCACCGTGTCGTCCGATTTCAGCGTGCCGTCGCCGCCCGTTTCAGCCGAGGCGCGTCCGTTCGGGGATGCGCCGTCGGCGAGGCCGAGCCGCGACCAGACGCCCCGGTCCGCGAAGCCGTAACCGAAGTCCGTCATGTCGATGCCGCTGCGCAGCGACTCGATCTTTTCCGAATCGATGCCGACGCGGTGCATCTCGTCGATGAAGTGCCCCGACCGCGCGAACACCGTCGCGAACGGCTTGTAGAAGAACTTCATGTACAGTTCGCACGCCTTCGTGAAGCCGGCGTCGTCGAAAAGCTTGTCGATGTACGACGGGAAGTCCGTGTGGTAGGTGCCCACGATCGGCACGCGCAGCATCTTCGCCGCGATGAAACCGATCAGGCCCACGGCCCCGGGCGTCGAGATGTGAATCACATCCGGCCGCTGCTCGTCGGCCCAGCGCAGCATCCGAAGCAACGGCGGCAGCACCGTATCCAACTGCTCGTACTTCGGCATCGGCATCGCGAACACCGGCTCGAAGTTCTTGATGTTCGGATAGTCCGGCACCTTGAACCGCGTCGACGTCACCACCGTCAGGTCGCGATCGTTCTCGTGAGCCAGCTTCGCCACGTTCTGGATGAATCGCGACACGCCGTTGACGTCGCCCAGCGTGTCGGTGAACTGCAGCACCCTCAGCGGGCGTTCCAGCGGCGACGAGCCGTCGCCGGCTTGCGCGTTCTCGTGCGCGATGCGGTCGAGCATGGGCCGCTCCTTGTTCTGGTGGAAGAGCGAGAAGATATAGGGGCCTTGCGCGAGGAGCATCATCGCGTAGGAAACCAGGTGATCCGTCACGCCCGACGGGTCGCGCCGCTTGGCCGACGCGATCGCGGCATCACGCATCGACCGCATCACCGCATCCGACAGGTCCTCGACGAACGCCGCCATCGATTCGTGCTGGGACATTGCCGCGCCGCCGCTCCACGTCTCCGGATCGAGGTTCGCAGCGATCGTCGGATGCTTATCGAGCACGGGACCGACCTCGGACAAGAGCGACTTCAGGATCGGCAACGTCGGCCGCTTCCGCCGACGCAACGCCAGGTTCACCCCGCGCCGCTTCACCTCGTGCGCCACCAGCCGAACCTTCGACGGCGCCCTCACCTCCACGCCCGCGAAACGCAGCAGCTTCCCCGACACGTACCGCCCCCGCGTCGAGGCGTGCGGCACGCGTTCACGCCCGAACCAGTTCGTCGCCACCGTCGTCAATTGATGCGCCAGCAGCGACGCATGACCGCCCACGCCGTCCGCGGTCGACCGCCCCGCCATCACCAGTCTGAGAAACTCTTCGGGGCTCCGCGTCTTCGCGCCCGAATCCGAACGCACCGCCGTCCAGGTCCGCCCGATGTTTAAACGGGCGTGGTCGTCGCTGCCGCCCGTGTGCGCCTTCTGCCAGACGCGCGACCACCGCGGCTCCAGTTGGTGCTTCTCCTTCAACTGCTGCACCCGAGCGGGCGTCAGCCGCGACAGATACGCCTCCACGACCGAACGATGCGTCACCGAGTGCGCGCCGTTCAGCACCTCCCAGCCCTTGAACAACAACGCCGCACGCTCGAGATGCCACGTCGTCAGCTTGCCGTTCTGCACGTACAGCGGGTGCGCGAACGAGTGCGGCAGGTTGTGATGCCGCAACCATTCGGCGAAGACATAGACGTCGCTTCGTAGGCCCAGCCGGTTGATCTGGTCGTCCAGGTCGGGCGTGAGGTTCCAAACCAACACATGCAGCAGGCAACCGTCTTCCGGAAACTTGACCGAGACCTCCTGCCCGACGATCACGTCCGGAAAGCCGCGCTCGGCGAGCAGAAGGGCGCCGTCGATCGTGTCGTGGTCGGTGATGGCGACCAAGTCCATCCCCCGAGCCTTGGCCATGTCGTATACCTGCTCGGGCGTGGTGTAGCACTCCGGCATGTTCGTCAGCGCGCCGACCAGCCGATTGACCGGCTTGCGCGACGCTGACGAATGCACATGAAGGTCGGCTCGCGTCAGCACGCCCAGCGTGTCCAACTCGCAGCATTCGCCGAGGTCCGGCTCGCGGGCGATCCGCTGCTCGTTGAGTTCGCGCAGCGTCTTAATCGGATGCAGCAGCGCGGGCCGCCGACTCCGGCCGGTGAGCGCGTCACCGCTGCGACCGTGGGCGAAACGTGGGCGGCGGGGCTGGAATGGGGTCATCGCGCGGCTCCCGAGGGCTGTCGCCGAAGCGGGGAGATGGACGGAACGCGTGCTGGATCGTGTCGGGCTTCGGCCTCGCCCTGAACGCGTCGCTTCGGCGGCGTCGCGAGCCGATCAGCCTGCAACCAGACCTCGGCTCGCCGGCGGGGCTTTCGAGATGGGCAGCCGATCCGTGCTGCCGTTTCGGTGCATCCTTGCAGAAGGCGGTGGCGACCTAGGGACAGCCGCCCGCGGCGAACTGAGTGAAACAACCATCAAGAGGCCCACTCGCCACGCCCGGCTTCCCCGCCGGAACGCACGTCGGCCTCATTCAGACGCGCGTAACCTATCGCCGACCGCGATGTCGGGCTTCAACGGCGCTCCAAGAGCGTGTAAAAATCGCTTCACAACTCATACACCACCTACCCACGTTTCGGCGGGTCCCCCG
>JGI12048J13642_10157976_pt1 | contig 66179 bp, 53 predicted proteins | sample ElkSlonscriptome_16_FD_13642 | JGI IMG/M metagenome (IMG submission 13642)
GCAATCGCGGTCCAGGCGGCTGCGCGTAAACGGTGGCCTCCCTCGACGCGAGCAAAGCGCAGCCGACAACCGCCAGCGCTGCGGCGATCACCGGTGCCAGCCAGTTCGGCGTGATGAGCAGGAGGCAGGCAAATGCGAGGATGTAGGCGGAGCCCAGCAGAAGCGAAGCGGGGCGCAGGTCCGGTCCCGCAGGCTGTCCTTCGGTTTGCGGCACACGCCAGAGCTGCACAAAGCCCACGATCGGGAACACTGCGAGCACCGCAAGATATGCCGCCAGCGTCGCATCGCCGACAACTCGATCCAAAGGCACGATGGCGAACTGATAGCCAAGCACCGCACCCAGGCCCAGCGCGCCCAGAGCCACTTGCCCGATATCGATCAGCCCGGCCGCCCCACGCCATTGATGCACGAGCGGCACCGCGAGGAAGATCAGCGCCATGAGCCCCGAAACCAGAAGGAGGCCGGCGGTGGAAGGCTCAGTCCAGATGCCCAGCAGCCAAATTCCGATAAAGGCGGCAATCGCGCTGGCCGGGCGCAAAGTCGCAAACCGCGATCCCAGCGCCGCGAGAGCAGCTCCGATCAGCAGATACAGCGCCCATGTCAGCGGGGCGAACCCGGCATCACTAACCAACAGTGCCATTTGCAACGTGGCGATGGCGCCCGCGATGATCTGGAGCACGCCGGGCCCTTCGCGTTCATACAGAAACGCAGGCAGCACAGTGCCCAGCACAATCAGATACCCGCCAACCGCCAGCAGATCATTCGTATCGCCAAGGCCGGTCAGTTGCATCAAGACGCCCCAGCCAAGGCCTATGCCGATGGCGACATAGCCCAGCCAGCGATGGCCCTGCTTTTGTCCGGTCCATGCCAGCCCGCCCGTGACCAGCGCGAGATAAAACGCCAGCAGCGGAACATTCGCGCTGTCGCTGTCCACCATGACAGGCGCGGCAAATCCGCCGACAAGGCCCAGCACTGCGCAGGACAGGCCAAACCTGAAGGAGAGAGCTATTGCCCCCGACGTCACGGCAGCCAATCCCACGAATGCAAGGGGCGGCCCGATCAACCCATAACCTGTGCCCGCGAGGTAGAACGCTCCGAACAAGGTTGCGATGCCCGCCCCGGCAAGAGCTTGGCGCACACGCGGATCACGGACGCGGTCTTCATAGCGGAACGCGGCCTCTGCCCCCGCGATAAGGCCCAGGCCAAATGCAAAGCTGGCGAAGACGCGGAAGACCGGTGTGAACAGCCCTGCCTCAATCGCGTAACGGACCAAGAATATACCCGCGATGGCCAGCGCGATCCCGCCCGCCCAGATCGGCAGGCGTCGGCCAAAGATGTCTTCAAAGTCGAAGCTGCTAGAGGTCGGCTCCTCTTCGGGCGGAGCGGCTTCTTTAGTCTCGCTTTGAGCGGTTTGCCACGATTGGTCTGATGCCGCGTATACCATGCTTTCGCCGAGCGGGCTGGCGGAGATTGTCTGCGCTGCAGCCTTCGGCTCGGCTTCTGGCACCGGCTCTGGTTGTGGCTCCGGTGTTGATTCTGCCTCCGGTGGGTGCTCTTTTAGAGCTGGTTCGGTATTGGTTGGGGCAATGGGTGCGGACTCTTCGATCCGGCCCGCTTCGATAATTGCCCGGTTCTCCCGCGCCCATTCGATCAGCTGTTCCAACCGCCTCTCGGCACGGGCAAGCCGCGTCCAGAGAAAGAACACCGCTCCGATCAGCGCCAGAGTTATCAGTTCATGCATTAAAAAGCCGATCCCACGCCTGTATTTATGGCGATGCCGTCCAATAAAGGTAAAGGCTTATCGAAGCGTCACCGGCGCTGCGCCCGGCCATGGACCCGCCTCAGATGCCGCCCGGCGTGAAATCAAACCCGCTTGTGGCGAGGCCGTCACAAAGAGTATCGACGCAGCTTTGAAGATCATCCTTGCTGGTGGAGCGGATCACGAAATTGGCGCCAACGCGGCCCTCGCGGAAAAACGGATAGGACCCGATCTGGCAGCCGTCATGCGCGACCTCGGTTTCGCGCAGCAGGTTCGCGATCTCGCTCTCCGCGACCCAGCTGCCGATGGTTTCCGTCAACAGCGGTGCCCCGCCTTCTAGCTTGCCGGTAAGCGCATCGAGCATTCCCGCAGTGATATGCGGGACGCCCGCCATCAAGATGACATTGCCGCGTCGGATACCTGGGGCGCCCGACATGCGATTGGGGATCAAGTCCGCGCCCTCAGGCACACGCGCCATGCGCAGACGCCCTTCAGTCAGGCCGCCCTTGTCCGTATAATACCGCTCCAGCAAAGCGCGTGCCTCGGGATGAATGACAACTGGCACATCCAGCGCCGCCGCGACGGCATCAACGGTGATATCATCATGCGTGGGGCCAATGCCGCCGGTCGTGAACAGGTAATCATTGGCCGCGCGCAGAGCGTTTACCGCTTCGACAATGCGGTCTTCCACGTCAGGCACAACGCGCACTTCGGCAAGGCGGATACCCTGCACCTGAAGCCAGCTTGCGACCTGCGAAATATTCTTGTCATGCGTGCGGCCGGACAGGATTTCATCGCCAATAATGACGAGGCCTGCGGTCCATATTTTATCGGAAGAGGTCATGCACAATCAGGTAGGGCCAAATGGTGATTGTCCCAAGCTCTTTTCGTGCACAATTACTCCGCCGCTTCCAACTCTTCGGCAGGTTCGCTGGCCGCGCCTTTGGCGACGCGGAAAGTCAGCAAGTCATCATCGACCGGATCGTTCGCCATCTGTTTTCGATCAATGACGTATTCCTGATTGAGTCGCCAGGGATAGCTGATCGAGTTTTTCGGCATGATATGCTTGGAACGCTGTATATAGCCGCTCGAGAAATCGAACACGTCGTCTTCCTCGATGGCCGCTTCGGCCTCGGGTGTCAGGACAGGCACCGCGATATTGGTGCCTGTTTTGCGCATATGGTTGAGTACACGGCAGACATAATCAGAGTTGATATCAGCGCGCAACGTCCAGCTGGCATTGAGATACCCGAACACCACAGCAAGGTTGGGCAGGTTAGAGAACATGCAGCCCTTGTAATAGAAGTGCTCCGCGAAATTCACTGGCTCGCCATTCAAGCTCATGTTGATCTTGCCCGCGATCGCCATCTTCAGGCCGGTCGCGGTGATGATGATGTCCGCTTCGAGCAATTCGCCCGTTTTCAGCCGGATGCCATTCGCTTCGAAGGCTTCGATCTGACCGGTAACTATGGAGGCTTTGCCCGCTTTCATCGCGGTGAACAGATCCTCGTCCGGCACCAGGCATACGCGTTGGTCCCACGGATTATAGGGCGGGGCGAATGTCTCTGGTTCAAACTTGTCGCCCAGCGCCTTTTCAATCCCGCCGGTTAGTTGCGCTTTCACCTTCTCCGGCTTTTCACGGGCCATCTTGAAGGAGAGGTCCTGCATCTTGATATTCTTCATCCGCGTCAGGCGGTAGGCGAGACCATCGGGCATAACCTTGCGCAGGAAGTTGGCAATCGCGTCTTTTGCAGGCCGTGCCCACATCCATGTCGGCGTGCGCTGGAGCATTGTGACATGCGCGGCCTTCTCTGCCATCGAGGGCACAATCGTCACAGCGGTCGCGCCTGAGCCGATCACGACAATCCGCTTGTTCGTGTAGTCCAGATCGTCGGGCCAGAATTGCGGATGGAGCACCTGCCCCTTGAATTCGCCAAGTTCGAAACCGGCGTCATAAGGCTCGTCATAATCGTAATAGCCAGAGCCGAGATAGACGAAGTTGGCGGTCAGCCGCGTGGTCGAGCCGTCTTCCAGCTCCATTTCGACGTGCCAACGCGCTTCGTCTTCGCGGAAGTCTGCGCTGACGACCTTATGGCCGTAACGAATGTGTTCGCGGATGCCGCGTTCATCGACGATGGTGTTGAGGTAATCGAGGATTGCCGGCGCATCAGCGATGCTTTTTTCATGCCGCCAAGGCTCAAAATCAAAGCCGAGCGTGTGCATGTCGCTGTCCGAGCGAATGCCGGGATAGCGGAACAGGTCCCACGTACCACCCAGATTCTCGCGCCGTTCCACAATGGTGTAGGTATGGTGAGGAGCCTTCATTTCCATATGGGCTGCCATGCCGATGCCAGAGATACCGGCGCCAACGATCAGCACATCAAAATCGGGCCGTCTTTCATCAGCCTTGTTTTCAGCGGTGGGTGTCGCGAGCATAGTCTTCTGGCCTCTCTCAAACTCTCTGATACGGGAACTTATAGATTGGAGAGCCGGAACGCGAGTCTTGATTGCAAATTGCAACTGAGTTTGTGGATGGGGGGGCTGGAGCTCGGTCGATCTCTCTTGGGGGTGACGCGGCTATCGCAAGGCTCTAGTCGCGCCGACCATGAACATACTGCGCCATCTTTCCTCCGCTCTGATCCCGCTTGTAATCTCGGCTCCCGCCATTGCGCAGGATGCAGACGAGCGCGAGGACGCCGAACCGTCCAAACCCGAAATTGTCGTCTCTGGCGAAGGGCTGGAGCAGGCGCTTTCAACCGGCGTTTACGCGACCACCACCATCCCGCGCGAGCAGATTATATCCAGCAGCTCTGGCCGGATTGAAGATGTTCTGCGAAATGTGGCGGGATTTCAGCAGTTTCGCCGCTCTGACAGCCGCTCTTCCAATCCGACCGCCCAGGGTGTGACGCTGCGCGCGCTGGGGGGAAACGCGACGAGCCGCGCGCTGGTGCTGCTCGATGGTGTGCCGATTGCGGATCCGTTCTTCGGCTACATCGCGCTATCCTCGCTTCAGCCCGATACGCTGGATCGCATTCTGGTGACACGCGGAGGTGGGTCCGGGCCGTTTGGGGCAGGCGCGCTCGCGGGCACGATTGAATTGCAAAGTGCGGGGCCGGATACGATCGGGCCGTTCACCGGAAGCGTGTTGATCAATGACCGCGCAGAAACCGAGGCGACCGCTGCAATCACGCAACAGCTGGGCGATGGCTTTGTTACCGCCAGCGGACGCTGGGATCGTGGGAAGGGCTTCTTCACGACGCCTGATGTCCAGCGTGTGCCCGCCAGCGCCAGAGCTGGTTTTGACAGTTGGCAAGTTGGCCTGCGCGGCGTCGCCCCGATCAGCACGGATGTCGAAGTGCAGGCGCGCGTCAGTCTGTTTGAGGACCATCGCGCTTTGCGCTTTGAAGGCGCGGATTCGATGATCGAGGGGCAGGATGCGAGCCTTCGGTTTGTGGGCCGTGGAAAGTGGCAGTTCGACGCACTCGGCTATGTTCAGGCGCGCAATTTCAACAATGTTATTATCAGCTCGACCCGGTTTGTGCCGGTGCTCGACCAACGCAATACCCCGTCGACCGGTATTGGCGGGAAACTGGAAGTGCGACCGCCGATCAGCGAAGCGCACAATCTGCGCATCGGAGCGGATTATCGCCGCGCGGATGGTGAGCTGTTCGAAAACGCGATCAGCGCCTTCTCAGGGCTCCTGCGCGAGCGCCGCAATGCGGGCGGCAACACGGCCAATCTGGGCCTGTTCGTCGAGGATGACTGGCAGATCGGACCATTGCTGCTGACCGGAGGATTGCGCGCCGATCACACGCGCATTGCCGACGGATTTTTCCGGGCGGTGGATGCGGGCGGCGCGTTGGTGAGCGAGACGATTGCGCCTGACCGCTCGGACTGGGCGGTGAACTGGCGCGCGGGCGCGCAGTTCTATGCCTCGCGCCGGCTGGAATTGCGCGCGGCTGCCTATACCGGCATACGCCTGCCGACCCTGAACGAATTGTATCGCCCCTTTGTAGTCTTCCCTGTGGTGACACAGGCCAATGCAGAGCTTGAGAATGAGCGGATTGAGGGTTTTGAATTGGGCCTTGACTGGTATCCCAATGACAATGTCGCCCTGTCGCTGACCGCCTTTGACAACCGGGTCGAGAATGCGATCGCTAATGTGACCCTTGCGCCCAATTTGCGCCAGCGCCAGAACCTGCCAGCGGTCGAGGCGCAGGGTATTGAGGCGAGCGGTGTCGTGATTTTGGGAGAAATCAGTCTGGATGCCTCGCTCGCCTACACCGACGCGACCATCGCCGGGAACGGACCATCGGCCGCGCTGGACGGCAATCGGCCACCGCAAACACCGGAATTCTCCGCTTCGACGACCCTCGCATGGGAGCCGTCAGAAGGGTGGCGGTTCTCAGGCACGCTGCGCCACATCAGCGCCCAGTTTGAGGATGATCAGGGAACCGACCGTTTGCCGCCTGCGACAACCCTTGATCTGTTTGCCTCTGCGCCCCTGATCAACGGAGTGTCACTGGTTGTCCGGGCAGAGAACCTGTTCGACGAAGAGATTGTGACCCGCAATTCTGGCGGAGCAATCGATCTGGGCGTGCCGCGCACTATCTGGGCAGGGGTGCGCGTCGGGTTTTGAAACTGGAGTTTTGAAACGGGGTTTTGAAATGGGCGGGTGCTGACTTGTGACAGTCGGCGGGTGAATTGTTGCACTTGCGCAATAATGCTGCGCCGCAGCACTGTTTGTGGTATTTATGCTACACGCTTACAAGAACAGGCCTATGACTCTTGCTAGGCGGCAAACCCCTGATAGTCTCCGACATCCACCTGAAAGCCTGCCAAACAGGCAACGGGCGTTTGTGGAGAGAGAAACCTATGACACGTAAGTTTGCAGCCTACGCTGCTGGTTTGATGGCCTGCAGTGCGTTCACCACCCCTGTATTTGCGCAAGATGCCGACGGGATCGAGGCGCCCGATGCCAACGAAGATGTAATCATCGTGACGGCAACCCGGCGTGCGCAGGATGTTCAGGATATTCCGATCGCTGTGACAGCCGTGTCGCCCGCCCAGCTCGAGGCGCAGGGCGTTGACAATATTCAGGAAGTGACCTCGGTCGCGCCAAGCTTTACCTCCAGCCAGGCGCAGATTGCCTCGGGCTCGGTCGTGCTACGTGTTCGCGGTGTGGGTACGACGTCGAACAATATCGGGTTTGAAAGCGCCGTCGGTATCTTCATTGATGGTGCCTATCAGTCCCGACCCGGCGTTGCGCTCAATGAATTCGTTGATATCGAGCGGGTCGAAATTCTGCGTGGGCCGCAAGGCACGCTGTTCGGTCGTAACACTTCGGCAGGCGCTCTCAACATCACCACGAAACGCCCTGATCTCAGCGAAGTCGAAGGCTTCGTAAATGCTGGCTATGGCAACTTTAACGAGATCAGCCTTCAGGGGGCGGTGAACGTCCCGCTGGTCGAAGACACCCTTGGTCTGCGCGTCACCGGTGCATTTCGCGAGCGCGATGGGTTCCTTGATGTGGTGGACAGCACCGGCGCGGTTATCGGTGATACCAACGATGTTGATCAGTATCTTGTTCGTGGCCAGATCGGCTGGGACACGGAGAGCGGCCTGCGCGGCCGTTTGATCGTCGATTATTCGAAGAGCACGTCAAGCTGCTGCGGCGCGATTGAGCTTTACCAGACACCGCTGGTGCCTGCTGGCGCCTATGCGGCTGTCGGGCTCGGAGCGAATGGGGGCAATGGTCAGCCATTCGTTTCGAATAATCCGTTTGGAGCCGACGAATTCCGCCAAGCGCTCGACAATCGCGTGGTTTCGGCCAACTTTGCACCCAGAGCTGACATCGACAATTTCGGTGTCACTGGCGAATTGGAATTCCCGCTTTCTGATAGCGCAGACCTTATCTTCATTGGTTCTTACCGGACATTCAACTCGCTGGAAAACTACGATTCCGACTTTACGGCGAACGACATCTTCAATGTGGGCCTTGATCTTGGCCTCGATACGATCACCGCGGAATTGCGCCTTCAGGGCGAAGCTTTCGGCGGCAGGCTGAATTATGTGATCGGTGGGTTCTTCTCGGACGAGCAGATCGATCAGACTTCGACCTTCTCGCTCGGATCCGATTATGATGCCAACTTCGGCGCGTTGTTGCAAGGCGCCCTTGGTCCTTCACCTTTAGCGACGTTCACAGGCGCCGATCCGAATGGCACTGTCACCAGCAATCGTTTCCAGCAGAGCGCTCAAAGCTACTCGATCTTCACCAACAACACGTTGGAGATTGTCGATGGTCTGGAATTCACGCTGGGCGCACGGTACTCGTGGGAAGAAAAGAGCGGCGGCTTCAATCAGGTTGCGTCAAACAACACGATCTGCCCCGCGACCATTAATGCGCTTGGAACGATCGGTGGTCTGACGCCAGATGCCCCGGGCTCTCTGGTTCCGCCATTCATCGGGATCGGCTGTTTCGGCTTTGCCAATGTCGCCGATCTTCCCCAAGCGGCTGCATTACCTCTGGTGCGGACTTTCCAAGACACGTTCAGCGATGAAGAGCTGATTTACACGTTGCGTCTGGGTTATAGCTTTGCAGCTCCGGTCAATATCTATGCCAGCTTTACCCATGGGTATAAGGCAGGTGGCATCAACCTTGATACGACCGCTGCGGTCGGTGGGGCCAGCCCGACCTTTCTTTCCGAGGAAGTCGACGCGTTTGAAGTCGGCCTTAAGAGCCGGTTCTTGGACAACGCTGTGACCTTCAACCTCGCGTTGTTCTATGAGGAGTTCCAGGACTTTCAGGTGCTCGAGTTCACGGGAACAGCGTTCGAAACATTCAACGTCCCCATCGCCGAATCGCGCGGTATTGAGATCGAGACGCTGATCAAGCCGACCGACTCGCTCTCCTTCAATGTTTCGGGGACGATTCTCGAAGCGTCATACCCTGACGATTGTGCGGGGGACTCAACCAGATCTCAAGTGCGTTCGCTTTGCGGTTTCGATCTGACCAACGCTCCGCGTTTCGTCGCCATCTTTGGCGCGAATTATGACAAGCCGATCGGCAACGGAATGGACTTCTTTGCCTCGGGCCAGCTCCGCGTCGAAGGCGATCAGCGCACCTCGACGCAGGGGATAGTGCCACCGGGTGCAGCTGAAATTGCTGCAAATGGTAGTCTTGATGCGGCGATTGCAGCGGCTCCGCTGATCATCGCAGATGTGCAGGATGGCAATGAGTTCATCAATCTGCGCGCCGGTCTGCGGTTCAATGACGGGGCCTATTCGATCGAAGGCTTTGTCAACAATTTGACAGACAATGTCGTTCGCGGGGTTACCTTCAACACCACTTTGCGTGGAAGCGGTGTGGCCAACTCGCGTTCAGCCTTCTCGCTCCAGCCGCGCACATACGGTGTAGTTGTCCGCGCCAAGTTCTGATCAGAACATCAGACGCAAAAAAGGGCGGCTCGGGAAACCGGGCCGCCCTTTTTTGTTTGGGTGTCATCGGCGTTACATAGAACGTGCGATCAGCATTTTCATAATCTCGTTTGACCCGCCATAGATGCGCGCAATGCGAGTGTCGCGGTACATCCGGCCGATTGCGTAATCATTGGTGTAGCCCGCGCCGCCATGGAATTGCAGGCACTTGTCAACGACCTCGCTTTGCAGCTCGGTCACCCAGTATTTCGCCATACTGGCGGTCGCTACATCCAGTTCGCCTTTCAGCAGCTTGGCAATGCAATCATTGACAAAGACACGCGCGGCTGTCCCGCGCGCCTTCAGATCGGCGAGCACGAATTGCGTGTTCTGGAAGTCCCAGACCGTTTTGCCAAAAGCCTTGCGCTGCTTGACATATTCCACCGTCACATCAAGCGCCTTTTCAATGCCTGTCATCGCACCCATCGCGATAACAAGGCGTTCCTGCGGCAGCTCTCCCATCAGCTGGTAAAAGCCCTTGCCTTCGACCCCGCCAAGGATGTTGTCGCCCGGAATGAAGACATTGTCGAAGAACAATTCCGAGGTGTCCTGCGCATCCAAGCCGACCTTGTCGATTTTCTTACCGCGTTGAAAGCCCTCTGCGCCCTCGGTTTCAAGCAGCATGAGCGAAATGCCCTTGTGCCCTTCGGCAGGGTCCGTCTTGGCAACCACGATAATGAAATCGGCGGTCTGCCCGTTCGAAATCCAAGTCTTCGATCCATTGAGACGATACCCATTTCCGTCTTTCAGCGCGGTTGTCGTGATGCTTTGAAGATCCGACCCGACATCGGGCTCACTCATTGCAATCGCGCTTACCAAGTCGCCCGTGACGAGTTTGGGCAGATACTTCTGTTTCTGCTCCTCGGTTCCGTGACGAACCAGATAGGGCAGGATGATTGTATTGTGCAGGCTGGCGGCGAAACCTTCGACACCGTTTTTGGCCTGCTGGTCAATCACCACCATGTCATGGCGGAAGTCGCCGCCGTGGCCGCCATATTCCTCGGGCACGGAAACACCTAGCAAGCCCGCAGCACCGGCTTCGTGCCAGAACTCTCGTTCAACCTGGCCGTCTTCGCGCCATTTCTCGATCCGCTTTTGCGGAGCCTTGTCCTGATAGAATTTGCCGACCGCATCGGCGAAGATCGCGATCTCTTCCTCTTCCATGAAGGCGGGTTGGGGAACATCAATAACCGGCATATTACTTGCCCTTCCAGTTCGGTGCACGTTTCTCGGCAAAGGCGGCGGCGCCTTCACGTGCATCTTCAGACACGAAGACCGGAGCGATCAGCTTTGCCTGGTTCTTGTAGCGATCTTCCATTGCCCAACCGCGCGATTCCTTCACGATCTGCTTGGACACCTTGACTGCAAGCGGCCCGTTCGCCGCAATCTTGGCCGCGAGCGCCATCGCCCCGTCCAGAGCCGATCCCCCCGTCACAGAGTTGATCAGGCCCAGCTCATAGGCGCGGGCTGCATCAATAAAGTCACCGGTCAGAGCCAGCTCCATAGCGATCCGCTCGGGGATCTGGTCAGGCAGCATCATCACGCCGCCGGCTGCCGCGACAAGGCCGCGCTTCACTTCGGGAATACCGAATTTCGCGCCTGCTGAGGCAACGACAAGATCACACGCGATCATCAGTTCGAGACCGCCTGCAAGCGCATAACCCTCGACCGCTGCGATCAGCGGCTTGGCCGGAGGTGCCTCAACCACGCCGCCGAAACCGCGCCCTGCCACTGACGGAGTTTCGCCGCGCAGGAAGCCTTTGAGGTCCATGCCTGAACAAAACGTCCCGCCAGCCCCGGTGATGATGCCGACGCGCAGTTCATCTTCCGCGTCGAGACGGTCCATCGCCGCCGCAATAGCTTCAGCCGCAGCCTTCGTCATCGCGTTCTTGGCCTCAGGCCGGTTGATGGTCACGATCAGTACGCCGTCCTGCACCTGGGTCAGGACTTCTTGTGTCTCGCTCATGCTAGCTCTCTCTCCTAATTAGCATTTTCATTAGAAACTGAATTCTTGTGTGAGTGGTGAAGGCGCTTTACGAATGCGTCAACATACAATTCGCAGAATGAGAGAGGATCAATCTACATGGCCGAAGCATACATCATCGACGCGGTCCGCACCCCGCGCGGTATTGGCAAGCAGGGCAAGGGCGCTCTTGCCGAGCAGCATCCGCAGCATCTTGCCGCAACCGTTATGAAAGCGATTGCCGAGCGCAATGGCCTGGATACATCGACGGTCGATGACGTGATCTGGTCGGTTTCCACTCAGGACGGGATGCAGGCGGGTGACCTTGGCCGGATGGCCGCGCTGGATGCGGGCTATGACATCACGTCTTCGGGCACCACGCTAGATCGCTTTTGTGGAGGCGGCATCACCTCGGTCAGCCTTGCTGCTGCACAGGTGATGAGCGGTATGGAAGACTGCGTTGTCGCCGGCGGCACGGAGATGATGAGCCTGACCGGTGCGATGGCCAAAGAGAAGATGCAGGCCGGGCTGAAGCCGCCGATGATGGGCAGCTATAATGATCGTCTGCAAGGCGTTCACCCACAAAGCCACCAAGGCATTTGCGGCGATGCAATTGCCTCCATGGAAGGCTTTACCCGTGAGGAACTGGACGAAGTGGGCTACCGTTCGCAACAGCGCGCCGCCGAAGCGATTGGCGAGGGCCGGTTTGACAAGTCGGTGGTGCCAGTGACGCTGGATGACGGAACAGTGCTGTTGGACCGCGATGAATATCCGCGTCCGCAAACGACGATGGAAACACTCGGCGAGCTGGAGCCCGCCTTTACCAAGATTGCTGATTTGCCGCTGGACAAGAATGGCACGACATTTCGTAGTCTGATCAATCAGAAGTACCCTGATCTGGAGATTCAGCACTTTCATCATGCGGGCAATTCCTCGGGCGTGGTCGATGGCGCGGCGGCTGTTCTGGTGGTGAGCAAGGAATATGCGCAAAAGCATGGCCTGAAGCCGCGCGCGCGCATCGTTGCCACAGCCAATATGGGCGATGATCCGACGCTGATGCTGAACGCGCCGGTCCCGGCGGCCAGAAAGGTTCTGGAGAAGGCGAAGATGAGTCTTGAGGATATCGACCTGTTCGAAATCAATGAGGCGTTTGCCGTGGTCGCGGCCAAGTTCGTACGCGATCTTGAGCTTGATTGGGACAAGGTCAATGTCAATGGCGGCTCCATCGCTTTGGGCCACCCTATTGGCGCCACCGGTTCGATCCTGATCGGCACAATCATTGATGAACTGGAACGCCGCGACCTCAAGACCGGACTTGTGACGATGTGCGCAGCGGGCGGCATGGCCCCGGCAATCATCGTCGAGCGCGTGGACGGCTTCGTTGACTGAGATCGCTGACAACACGCCCGTCATTATCGGCGTAGGGCAGCATTCGGAGCGGGTTGGTGAACCCGGTTATGAAGCGCTGAATTACATGGATCTTGGCGGGCGGGCTTTGGCTGCGGCGATTGCCGATAGCGGGGCGAGTGAATCGGTGGCTGGAGCTATCGATACGCTCGCCGCGATCCGCGCGTTTGAGATGTCGCGTCCGGGTAAAGAGCCGCCTTTCGGCACGGCCAGCAACATTCCGCGTGCTATGGGAAACCGCGTCGGCGCCAATCCGGCCCGCGCGATCTTGACGACGACGGGCGGCCAGACGAACCAGCAATTGGTCGGAGAGTTCGCAAGCGCGATTGCGGCGGGTGAAAGCCAATGCGCAGCGATTGTCGGCGCTGAAGCAATCTCGACGGTCTTGGCCCTCGCGGCGAAGGGCGAAACGCCCGACTGGTTGGAAGAGGTCGAAGGCGAATTTGAGGATCAGGGCTTTGGCGTAGACGGCCTGATGGAACCACAATTGTTTGCCCACGGCGCGACTGGCGCGATTCCGCTTTATGCGCTGGCGGAGAATGCGCGCCGCGCCAAACTCGGCAAAAGCGTCGAGGAGTATCGCCGCGATATCGGTGAGCTTTTTGCGCCCTTTACAAAGATTGCGGCAGCCAATCCGCATTCAGCCGCGCAGGTTGAACGCAGCGCTGAAGAACTGGCAACCATCACCGATCGAAACCGCATTGTCGCTGAACCCTATGCCCGGATGACCGTAGCCCGCGATCAGGTGAACCAGTCGGCCGCGATCATCATTGCCAGCGCAAAACTGGCGCGCGAACTGGGTGTGCCCAAAGACAAATGGGTGCACATCCACGCCGTATCTGCCGCCACCGAATTGCCGCTCTCGCAGCGCCCCGATCTTGCCGCCAACCCGGCCAGTATCGCCAGTATAGAGGCCGCGCTCTCGCGCGCGGGGAAGGGCATGGCCGACATGGCCTACCTTGATTTCTATTCCTGCTTTGCGATCCCCGTCTTCAACCAGATCGACCATTTCGGCCTGAGCGTGGATGATGAGCGCGGGCTTACACTGACGGGTGGGCTCCCCTTTTTTGGCGGGGCGGGCAACAATTACTCGGCCCATGCCATAGCCGAAGCGGTTCAGCGCGTTCGCGGCGACCCTGGCAGCTATGCTCTGGTCGGCGCAAATGGCGGGTGGATGAGCAAATATGCGACCGGCATCTATTCGACCGATCCGGCGGACTGGTCAGGCAAAGCGCGATTTGAGAAACTGCCCGATGCCACCAATGCCGTGTCTGCCGGTGCTCCTGATTTCGAGCGCGCCACGGTCGAGACTTACACGATCAATCGCGGCAAAAAGGGTGATCAGGCGGTGTTCCTCGGGCGTGACGAAGCGGGTGGGCGCGTGTCTGGCAATGCCGATCTCAGCCATGCGGCGACGTCGGCGGCATTCGAAGGCGGAGAACCGTTTGGCCTGACGCTGAGCGTGTCTCGCGATGATCGCGGGCACAATATCGGGCGTGTTGCCTAGCTTTATTCGCGGCGATTACCACCGAGGAAGTCGAGCGCGTCGAACCCTTCGGGCGCGGCGACTTCGGTAATGGGATCATCGTGGTCGTCAAATTCAGTGCGCAGAGCCCGGCTGATCACAGCGTGCATCATGTACATCGCGGTGGTGTAGGTCAGCTCGAGGATTTCCTCGTCGCTGAACTCCGCCTTGAGTTGATCGAACAGTGCATCTGGCACCCGCCCCTGATGCGTCACGAGCCGATCCGCATAGGCGAGCACCAGACGTTCCTTTGCGTCGTATATATTTGACGTTTGCCAAGTGGTCAGCGCCGCGATCTTCTCTTCGGGGTAGGCGAGGCCGCGCAGGCTCTTGCAGTGCTGGGAAAACACAAACTGGCTGCCAATCGCCCATCCGGCCCAGGTCTGGCCCAATTCGCGCAGGACGGGGTCCAGCTTGCGTGCCGGATCCCGGTAATAGGCAAACCCCTGCGCTGCGTGTTTCAACGTGTCGGGAGATGTCGCAAAGACCGTCCACCAGTCGCCCGGGGTGCCGGTTGCTGTCCCGGGCTCTGCGACCGGATCCCGCTCCCCGAATAACATGCGATAGAGCGGCTTTGCCACTTTCTCATCGGCTTCCGAAAGCGGAACTTCACGAAGGCGCGGCATAGTCTATGCGTCCTCTGATTGAGCGGCGGGGGAGGTGGCATTGGCGGGTTCATGCGCGACATCATCAGGCCCGAAAGCTTTCGTCGTTGCTGCAAATTCCAGCAGGATACCGTTGGGATCAGTGAAATAGACGGACCGCACAAACACGCCATCATGCATATCGCGGGCATAGCCAGCAGCGCTGTCATCATGGTTGAAGACGTGGTGCGTGTGCTCCACGCCCGCTTCCTCCAGCCGGTCAAGCGCAGCCTCTAGTTCCGCCTCTTCCATATCGAAGGCAAGATGATTCATGGAGCCATGCGCGGTCTTTGCATCGAAGGGAAACTTCCTGACTGACGCGATCCCGGGGGCTGCCGGTGGAGCATCCTCCCACCAGAAAAAAGCCACCGCATTGCCTCCGCCGCAATCAAAGAAGAAGTGCTGACCGCCATCCGGCAATTGCACCGTCTTGAACAAGGGCATGTGCAGCACCTCGGTGTAGAACTGCACAGTCTCACGCATGTCGCGGCAGACCAGCGCGATGTGGTTGATGCCTTTGGTCTTGATCATGAACTTTGGTCCTTTCTCTCACCCCACGCAAACTGCACTCAAGTGGCAGTGATGGCAATCACGAGCAGCACTCAAAAGGATGAGCAAAGGGTGGTCTGAACGCCCTTTGGTTCATGGCAGTCATTCCTGCGAGAGGCCGTGGGGTGAGGCATTTCACGCATTGCCAAATTGTTCGCCGGGGTGTAGATAGTTTCAATAGTAACCAGTTTGTAACTTTGCGACCGGCAACCCGATCTGCCGCTCGCACTCATAGCGAAAGCCCCAAGATGAACTCGCAAACTCAAGTGACAGCCGCCCCCCACCCGTCCGACCTGTTCGAGAATCCGGCTGGTCTCGACGGGTTTGAATTTGTCGAATTCTGCGCGCCTGAAAAGGGTGTTCTGGAGCCTGTCTTTGAAACCATGGGATTCACTCTCGTCGCAAAACACCGCAGCAAGAATGTGCATCTGTGGCGTCAGGGCGGGATCAATCTGGTGGTGAATTACGAGCCGAAAAGCGCTGCGTGGTATTTCGCGCGCGAACACGGCCCCAGCGCCTGCGGCATGGCTTTCCGCGTGCGTGATGCTGTCAAGGCGTATGAGTATCTGTTGGAACAGGGTGCGGAACCGGTGCAAGTCGAGACCGGCCCGATGGAACTGCGCATTCCGGCCATTCGCGGGATTGGCGGCGCGATCCTCTATCTGGTCGACCGCTATGCCGGCGCGCAGGGTAAGAGCCTGACGATCTATGACATCGACTTTGACTATCTGCCCGATGTTGATCCCTATCCCGAGGGAGCCGGCTTCCACACGATCGATCACCTGACCCACAACGTCTATACCGGGCGCATGAAGTACTGGGCCGACTATTACGAGCGGCTCTTCAACTTTCAGGAAATTCGCTTTTTCGATATCAAGGGCGAATATACCGGCCTCACATCAAAGGCTCTGACCGCACCTGACGGCAAGATCCGCATCCCCCTGAATGAAGAGGGCGAGGGCGGCAAAGGCCAGATCGAGGAATTTCTGCGCCACTATAATGGTGAGGGGATTCAGCACATTGCGCTGATCTGTGACGATCTGCCTGCATGTTGGGACCGCCTGAAAAAGCTGGGCGTACCTTTCATGACTGCGCCGCCGGAAACCTATTACGAAATGCTCGACGAGCGTCTGCCTGGTCATGGCGAGGACGTCGGCGAGCTACAATCACGCGGGATTCTTCTCGATGGCACCACTGAGGGAGGCCAGCCGCGGCTGCTGCTTCAGATTTTTGCCGAGGCAAAGGTAGGCCCGCTGTTCTTCGAATTCATTCAGCGCAAGGGCGACGATGGCTTTGGTGAGGGGAATTTCAAGGCGCTGTTCGAGAGCATGGAGCGCGACCAGATCCGGCGTGGCGCGTTGGAGGTTGAGGGCGGGGACGCCGCATGACAGCGGAAACCAACCACCCGGTAAGGCTCGAAGGCGTGCATCACGTCGCCTATCGTTGCCGCGACGCGAAAGAGACGGTTGAATGGTATGGCCGTGTGCTCGGCATGGGCTACACCACTGCCTTTGCCGAGGATCACGTGCCCTCCACCGGCGCATATGACCCGTACATGCATGTGTTTCTGGATGCGGGTAACGGCAACATCCTCGCCTTTTTCGAGCTGCCCAATCAGCCCGATATGGGCCGCGATCAAAACACGCCGCAATGGGTACAGCATCTGGCATTCCGGGTTCCGACCGAGGACGCATTGTTGCAGGCAAAAGCCCATATCGAGGCGCAGGGCATCAACGTACTCGGCCCGACGCATCATGGCATCTTCAAATCGATCTATTTCTTTGACCCCAATGGCCACCGCGTCGAACTGGCTGCCGATATCGGCACCGCTGATCAATATGCCGAACTCACCCGCGTCGCGCCCATGATGCTGGACGAATGGAACGAGACGAAAAAGGCTCCGCGCCATGCTGATTGGCTGCATGAAATCGCGCGTTCCGAACACGTTAAAGACTAGCCCGGCACCCTCGGACTTCAATCGAATTATCCGACACGTGATTAAGCTCCGCGCTGCTTGACCAAGTGGCGCGTGCTCGCCTTAGAGCTTTGCAAGACGCTAAAGCACAAGGTGGCAGATCATGGATTTCTCGAACGCAGCCTCTCCCAGCCCCGCGACCGCCGCCTTTCTGGCTCGCAACGCTCACAAGAATTTCATCAACGGAGCATGGGTCGACAGCGCGAGCGCGGCGACGTTCGAGACGCTTGATCCGGCGACGGGTGAATGCATCGGCCAGATGGCACGCGGCAATGCTGCCGATGTTGATGCCGCTGTCGCCGCCGCGCGCACCGCCTTTGACGACGGACGATGGACCGGCTTGACGCCGATGGAGCGCTCCAAGGTGCTGTGGGCGATCGCGGATAAGCTGGAAGAGAATATCGACGAGCTTGCCGAGTTGGAAACGCTGGATCAGGGCAAGGCGCTGTATGTCGGGCGCTGGGCCGAGATACCGGGCGCGGTGAACCAATTCCGCTATTTCAGCGGCATGGCGACCAAGATTGAGGGTTCGACCATTCCCACTTCGATCAATTATCAGCCCGAAGGCAAAGAAGTGTTCGCCTATACTCAGCACCTGCCCGTCGGCGTGGTGGGCGCGATTGTGCCGTGGAACTCGCCGCTCGTGCTGACAGCCATGAAGCTGGCGCCCGCGCTGGCTGCGGGGTGCACCATTGTGCTGAAACCTGCCGAAGACACCTCGCTCACCGCCGTGCGGCTAGTCGAACTGATGATGGAAGCGGGGCTGCCCGAAGGCGTGATCAACCTTGTGACAGGGCTTGGCTCAGAGGCAGGCGCAGCGCTGGCCGCGCATCCGGGCGTCAACAAGATCGCCTTTACCGGCTCGACCCAGACAGGCCGCGCGATTCTTGACGCGGCCAAGGGCAATCTGAAACGCGTCACCTTGGAATTGGGGGGCAAGTCCCCCGTTATCGTGATGGGTGATGCCGATCTGGATGCTGCCATTGGCGGCGCGGCCAATGCAATCTTCTTTAATGGCGGGCAGGTCTGCATCGCGGGATCGCGGCTTTATGCGCATCGCAGCGTGTTTGACCGCGTCCTGGAAGGGGTCACGGAGCAGGCAACGGCGATCACGCTTGGCCACGGGATGGACCCTGGCACTCAGATGGGACCACTCGTCTCTCAACGCCACGCGGCCAAGGTCGCCGACTTCATCGCCGACGGCAAAAAAGCGGGCGCGAGCGTATTGGTCGGGGGCGAGACCACCGGGCCCAACCATAGCTTTGTTACGCCCACGGTCATCACCGGCGTGAAGCCCGACATGGACATCGTGCGCGAGGAGATATTCGGACCGGTCGTGGTGGCTACCCCCTTCGATGATCTGGATGAAGTGCTCAACGCCGCGAATGACAGCGATTACGGGCTGGCTGCAGGTATCTGGACGGAAAGCCTTTCGACAGCGACACGCGCAACTAAACGTATGCAAGCGGGCACGGTGTGGATCAACAGCCACGCAATGTATGATCCGTCCCTGCCGATCGGCGGGATCAAGCAATCAGGCTGGGGCCGGGACAGTGGACAGGTGGCGATGGAGAACTACCTCAACCTGCAAACGGTCTGCGCGATCGTTTAAGCGCGTGTAATCAGGCGGTTCGGCCACCATCGATAGGCAGCACAGCTCCATTCAGATAGGCTGGCGCATCGCGCAGCAGATAATNGACGAGGTCGGCAATCTCGCTCATCTCGCCGAACCTTTGCGCCGGTGTTGCCGTGCGCAGACCTTCGAAAATATCGGGCAGCCGTGCTTCGAATTCGCGGAATTTCTCGGTCGCGATGATGCCCGGTGCGATGGCGTTGATGATCAGGCCTTGCCCCGCATAATCCAGAGCGGCGGATTTCGTCAGGCCAATCACGCCCCATTTGGCAGCGCTGTAATCGCTCATCCCCTTGGTCCCGCGAAGTCCTCCGGTGGAGCTGTTATTGACGATGCGGCCCACTCCGCGTTTGAGCATGAGGGGCACTTGCGCCCGCATCAGATTGAACGGTGCGAACAGGTTCACCGCGAGCGTGTTGTGCCACCGCTCCAGCGGCATGTCATGCAGCGGCCCATCGCCAAGTGTATCGCCCAGATTGTTGAACGCGCCGTCCAGCCTGCCGTGATCTCTCTCGATCTGGTCGATCAGGCTTTGGCAGGAGGCGGGATCTGTCCCGTCAAAGGCAATGGCGCTGGCAGAGCCTGCGCCCGCGCGGATAGCCTCGGCGGCTTCTTCGCAACGGTCGATCCGGCGCGCGGCAAGGACGACGTGGCCGCTGCCCTCGCCAAGCCTGATCGCCGCCTGCCGGCCCATGCCAGAGCTCGCCCCGGCGACAAGAAAGACGGGTTCATCCATGGCTTAGCTCCTTCAGAAACGTCTCGATTGCGCGAGCTTTGGCAGCGGGGCGCGCGCAATCGGCAGCAACGGTTGCACCGGGCACGAGCCGCGCGATTTCTGCGGTCGCCGGGTCCAGCGCGCTTTCACTGTCGCCCAGCACCAAAGTGGGCACGTTCAGCGCCGCCAAAGCAGCGCGCGCAGCATGGCGAAAGACCGCCTCATAGGGCAGGTGATAGGTTTCAAGATTGTTCAGCACGTCCAGCGTCAGATCATGCAGGATCGCGGGATCAAGCGTCCCTCCGGCGCGCAAATGCTCGGCATCCTTCTTGAAATGCGGGAAGAACAGCATCTGGTCGCGGATGAAGTTCCAGGCCCAATGGAACTGTTCGCCGGTTGCGTCGGGTGCCTGTGGCGGAGCATAGCGAGCGAGGAATTCGCTGCGCGTCGCTGTATCAAGCAGGGCGATGCCGTCCAGCACCAGAGCGCGGACCTGATCGGGTCGGGCCAGAGCCCACTCCACCGCGATATGGGCGCCGGTATGGGTGCCATACAGGGCGATTTGCTCCAGCCCCAGAGCATCGCTGCCCCGCGCGATCATGTCGGCGAAATTCGCCATCTCTGGTGTGCCTTGCGGAGGCGAGCACGATTGCCCATTGCACGGCGTATCGAAAGCGAACAGCGCATGCTCGCCTGACAGCGCCCCCATCAACGGCATCAGGGAGCGTGAGGAGGATGGCGAGGCATGAAGCATCACCAGCGGGAGACCGGCATGATCGCCCGTCTTATCTTCCCATCGGCGGTGAAGGTGCAATTGCCCCTCCGCAATCCGCACATAGATTTTGTCGATCTGCGTGCCCAACCGCTCAGCTCAATTGGCCTGACTGAGTTGACCGGGAAAGTGCGCCTGATGATTCTCGGCATACCAGTCGGCGATTTCCTCACGCGTCGCCCACCAGATGCCGCCCAGACCTTGCGCGTATTCGATAAATTCGCGCAGCGCGCGGATCGTATAGGCCCGGCCAGAAACATGCGGGTGCAGGCCGACATTCATGATCCGCCCGGTCGCCTCGCCTTCCTTGTGCAGCACGCTCAGCTCTTCAATCAGCAGGTCGCGATATTCATCGGTCGTGCGCGCGTTGCGCGTCAGGATCGTGAAATCGTTGATGACGTTGGAATAGGGCGTCGCCACAATCGGTCCCGCATCGGTGCGGATCATATAGGGCTGATCGTCATTCATGATATCGCAATAGGCCTTGAAACCTTCCTCCACCAGGATGGTCGGCGTGTTCAATGTCCCACGCAGCGATGAGGAGAGCCACACTTTCGGCTTTCGGCCTGTATGTTGCTCATACATTTCGACGGAGCGGCGGATGATGTCGCGTTCGGCATCAATATCGTCGTGGAAATCGGTAAGCAGTTCACCCTGCTCGTAGTTGTGCGCGATCAGTTCCCCTCCGCGCTCAAGGCAGGCATCGGCCATGGCCTTGCGCCGTTCAAAGGTAACCGCATTGACCGTGCAGGCGGGCTTCACCCCCATCTCGTCAAACATGTCAAACATGCGCCATACGCCCACACGCTGACCATACTCGCGCCAGGAATAGTTGGGGTAATCCGGAATGCGACCGGCCAGAGCATTCGGCAACAGCGCCGGACCACCGGCATAATAGGGCTGATCTGTATCCTTGACGAGATCCCACGTTTCCAGATTGATGGTCATCATCAGCGCCACTTTCGCACCACCCGGCCATTTCAGGGGAGCGCGTTCGGGCAGCGGCACATAATCATATTCAAACATACAAAATTCCTAGAATTCTTCCATCAGACGGCCAAAGCCGGTTTTCTGATCCAAGATGCCGTTCTGGCGCAGCGCGTTCCAATAGGTCGCCGTGTTTATCGCGATTACCGGCTTGCCCAGATACAGCTCCGCTGCCGCCGCCAGCCGCGTCATTGAAAGGTTCGTGCCCACCTGCACGATGGCATCGACATCATCTCCGTCGAGATGTTTGATCTCGTCGCGCAGGGTGCCTGTCGGGACCTGTGCGATGGCCGTCCAGCTGGGGCATTGCAGGCAGGTGTCGCGCACAACCTCAATCCCGTGATCCGCCATAAAGTGCGCAACATGCGCATTGGCGCTGGGGTAATAGGGGGAGAGGACGACGATCCTCTTTATCCCGCCATAGGCGTGGAAAGCCTCGATCAGCGATTGCGAGCCAGTGCACAGTTTTAACCCGGATTCGCTTTCAATATTGGCGCGCCATTTCTCCGCGCCTTCTGCCCCGCCGTAAAAGGTGACAGCGGACATTCCCATCACGAGGTAATCGGGATTGCAGGTCAGCACCCCGCGCACCGCATCCACGGTGTTGCGGCTGATTTCCAGTGTGCCCGCCATGAATGTCTCGTCAGAGATTGCCTGCGCATCATCGACAACGATCCGGCTGTAATGGTTGGTCACACCGCGCACGCGCAGGTCATCAAAATCGGGTTGTACGATTGTGTTGGTGGATGGGCCAAGCACGCCGAATAGACGCTTGAACCCTCGCGCATCGGGATCGGGACGAGGCTTTATCGGCATCAGGCGGCCTTCCTATCCTTGCTTACACAATCGATCATGGACTGGCGCAGCAGGAAGCCCCGGCGGCGCACAGGGTCTTCGCGGATGGCCTGCATTTCCGCTTTGCGACGTGAGTGCAACTGGCCTTCGCCTTCCTTTAGATATTCCATATTCCGGATCGTCTGCGCCTGTATGAAATCATGCGTGGTGGTGCGACGCTGCTGCTCAAACGCATCAAGCTGTTGATCGGCATCTGCCCCGTGCTTGAAAATCTGCAACAGCTTTTCCGCCAGATTGAAAGCATCGTGAATGCCGCTATTCATGCCGAATCCGCCGATGGGGTTGTTCAGGTGGGCGGCATCCCCGATCAACGCCGTGCGCCCGGAAAGGAAGCTTTTCGCGACGCGTTGGTGCACGCGATAGATCGTGCGGTGATGTGTCTGCACCTGTTCGCCCTTGCCGATCAGCCGCTCAAACACTTCGTTCTTTTTCGCATCCTCCTTCAGCACTTCGTCAGGCGTATCCATGTCTGCGGGGACCAGAACCCGCCATAAAGAGGGCACACGCAGCAGTACCATCCATTCATCCGGATCAGAAACGTAATTGACGTGGCACAGCCCGTCGATGTGGTCTTCCAGCGGCTCGGTAGTGGTGAAACACAGGAATTTCTCAGGATAGGTAAAGCCGTGAAATTCTGTGCCGAGCCATTTGCGCACAGTGCTGTTCGATCCGTCCGCACCGATCAGATAGTCGGCTTCGATCCTTTTGATGGCATAAGGCGTTTCGGCGTGAATGGTGACGCCCTGACTGTTCTGCTCGACCGCCGCGACGCGGTGATTGAACAGGACTTCGGCGCCGGCCTGTTCCTGCACGCCTTCCGATAGCATTCGTGACAGGTGATACTGCTCACACTGGATGCGATAGGGATGGCGCGTCGCATCCGCGATTTCTGTGAGATCAAAGTCGATCACTTCGCCCGTGCGGCGTTCACGGAAATGGTAGACCGGCGCCTTCAGACCCTTTTCGATCAGGCGCCGCGTAATGTCGAACTGCTCCAGCATTTCCAGCGTAGGCGGGTGAAAGGTCGATGCGCGCAGGTCCAGTGCGCAGTCCGCACCGTCTTCCAGCAGCACAACATCAATACCCTGACTTGCAAGGTAATAGGCCGCTACCGTGCCCACAGGCCCTGCGCCTGCGACCGCCACCTGAGTGCGAATTGTCTCCATTTGTCTATGGCTCCAAAGAGTTTGCGGGCACGAAGTAGCGCCAGCCCCACCACGGCTTGGGGACACTTTGCGTGTGGGTGAATCTCCACCAGAGGGGTTTCTCGCCATGCGAACAGTGGCGGCGGCATCACGGCGATTGTCGATGGTATTATCCGAAGGGTGGATAGCCGTCTGTGATAGGGGGAGGCGAAGCGCACCCGCGCTGCTACCCATGCAACCAACAGATCAAAAAGCGAGAGAACCGATGGCATTCAACACAAGCCCGCTATGCGAGATTACCGACCAGGACATTGCCGATTATCAGCGTGACGGGGCCGTGTGCATTCGCAAGGTTCTCAATCAGGAGTGGGTCGATGTGCTGCTGAAGGCGGCGCGCGAAGTTATTGTCGAGAAAAAGGATGTGGGTTTGCTCCCCACGATCCCCGGCCGTTACATGGCTCGGTGCTTGCCCGATTATCGCCGTTTGATGTTCGAAGGACCGGTCGCAGAGGCGGCAGGCAAAGTGCTCCAGTCGAACGAAATCCGTTTCTTCTTTGACGAGTTTTTCGCTAAGCCCCCGCAATCCGACGCTGCGACCCTGTGGCATTGCGACCGGATGGCGTTTCCGGTGGAGGGCAAGATGGTCCCCTCGCTGTGGATCCCGCTGACACCGATTGTCGAGGAAAACTGCCTTGAAGTGCTGGCGGGCACGCAGAATGACGACGTCCCGTATTGGCTGTTCAGCCCCAATGCGCGCAAGATGATCAAGCCTGATGACCGCGTGCCTCACCCCGAAATTGAAAGCCGCCGCGGCGAAGAAGGCTTACGCTTCCTCAAATGGCAGATGGACCCGGGCGACATGTTGATCGTGCATCCGTGGGTGCTGCATTATTCGGCGGGCAACCCGACCGATGACTGGCGCGTCGCCATTTCCGAACGCGTGTTTGGGGATGATATTCGCTGGGCACCGCGCCCCGATTGCCTCAACATCGCCGGGGTCAGCTTTGACGAGATGCTGGATGGCGAAAAGCCCGAAGGCCCGCTGTTCCCGCTGCTGTGGTCCGAAGACGACCGAAAGGACGACGACAGCGAATATCCGCGAGGCTTCGCGACCCGCTGGCCCAAGCGGGACATGGGCGGTGTCAATGAATACGACACGTTCAAGAAGATGAAGGAAAAGGAAGACGCCGGCGAATTGTCCGCAAAAGAGGCGTCGCCCGATCATCAGAAAGTCGGCGCGCATTGAAGCTCTTCTATTCCCCCTTTCACACCTTCATTCACAAAGTGCTGGTCACGGCCCATGAATGCGGATTGTGGGACGATATCGATTTCGTCGCGACCTTCCCGTTCAAGAACCTTGAGGGCGAAGATCAGGGTGAGGCCTATTCGATCGCCGCGATTAACCCCTTAAGCAAAGTGCCAACATTGGCGACGTTCGATGGTCAGGTGATCTTTGGCAGTCAGGCCGTCTGCGAATTTCTCGACGCAAATTCCAAGGCGCGGCGGATGTATCCGCCTGCAGGCCCGGCGCGCTGGGATGCGGTCACGCGGTTGGCCATGTCAGACTCGATCTTCGAAGGCACCGTGCAGATGGTGGCGGAGCAATGGCAGGAGCCCGATCAGTGGAACCTGTATGTGTTTGAGCGGATGTGGCCCAAATTCATCCGCGCGCTCGACTGGCTCGATAAAGAGGCGGCGAAGGGGTGGGATAGTTTTGACATCGGCCATGCCGCGATGCTCCACGCGATCAGCTATCTCGGGTTCCGCGCCGAATTCTATGAAGCGAAAGACCCAATCCATCCCGATTTCGACTGGCGCGAGGGTCGCCCCGCATTGAGCGACTGGTATGATGAAGCGGTGCAGCGGCCATCGGTACGCTCCCATTACAATGTCGATTTTACAGGTGACACCAGCGCCGTACGGCTACAGGCGGAAGTCGCCGAAGTGCTTGAATGGCAGGCTCAAGGACAGAAAGCGCAGCGATGATCGATTTCTATTTCTGGCCGACACCCAACGGGCACAAGGTTTCCATAGCGCTGGAGGAATTCGGCCTCGATTACACGGTAAAGCCTATCAACATCCTGACCGGTGAACAGCACGATCCCGCGTTCGTCGCGATCAGCCCGAACAACCGCGTGCCCGCCATCGTCGATCATCACGGGCCTGCAGACGAGCCGCATACGGTCTTCGAATCCGGTGCGATCCTGCTCTATCTGGCGAAAAAGACAGGCAAATTCTGGCCTGCCGATCCTGTTGGGCAGTCGGTGCTTATCCAATGGGTGTTTTTCCAATGCGCCAATATCGGCCCGATGTTCGGCCAGAACGGCCATTTTCGCGGCTATGCGGCTGAGAGGATCGAATACGCCATCGCGCGCTATCAGGGCGAGACGAAGCGTCTGTATGGTCTGGTCGATCGCGAGCTGGCGAAGAAGCCATGGATTGCCGGCGATGAATATTCGCTCGCAGACATGGCGACCTATCCATGGATGGATGCGCGTCAGCAGGAATTGCATGGTATTGATGTGAGCGAATTCCCGCACGTCTCCGCATGGATCGACAAGTGCGAGGCGCGTCCCGGCGTGCAGCGCGGCATGGCCTTGCTTAAGACTGATATGAAAGTCGGCAACCCGACCGAGGAGACCCGCAACGCGATGTTCTTCCGCGAATGAAGCGGGATCAATCGACCGTTTCGGCCAGCAGGTTCGGAATTACGGAATCGTCATAGGCCAGGTTGACCTCTCCAAAGCGCGCAATCGTCAGCCCCTTTGATGGGATGATATAGACCCGCTGTCCGCCAAAGCCGTCAAAAAAGACGATATCCGGCGTGACGAAGGGCTCGGCATGCGGTACTTTGATCGGGTTTGCCGCGCTATAGCTGCGCCGCGGCGTGTGCTCGCGGCCCAGCCACACCTGCAGCCCGTATTGCGCGTTCACCTTTGACGGCTTTGTCATCTCTGCAATCCAGCTGGCGGGCACAATCTGCTTGTCCCCGACCTTGCCATTATTGCGGATCAGCTCGCCAATCCGCGCATAATCAGCCAGCCCCGCGTGAAGCCCGGCATAGCCGCGCGCCTGCCCCTGCTGGTCGATCCACACACGCGCCGGTCCATTGCCAAGCGGGCACCACAGCTCTGTCTCCAGATAAGTCAGCAGCGATCCGCGACCTTTTGCGACCAATTGCCGGTCCAAAGCCAGCGTCAGTAGTTTCGTGATCGCATTGTTGTAGGCAAATTCGGTGTTCGGCTCACCGACCTTTTCAATCGCGAGTGCGGCCTTGCCAATATCGGGGGCCAGCAGGATTTCCATGAAGTTCGACTGGCCCAGACCCGCCGACATGGTCATCATCTGGCGCAGGGTGATATCTCCGCGCGCGTCACCGTCCCATTCGGTCAGGTAATCGCCGATCCGGTCATCCACCGATCCGATTACGCCATCCTCAATCGCTATTCCGTAAAGCAGTGCGATGACGGATTTCATCATCGAGGCAGAGGCGCTGGGCGTTGTTTTGTTCACTCCGTCGGCAAAGCTTTCATGCACCCGCATGCCATCTTGCAAAACGATCAGGCCCAGCCCTTTTTGCTCATCAGAATAAGCCTTTGCCGCTTTTAGCGCAGTGGCCATTGCGGTATCGGGCTCCACGATTTCTGTGATGGGCGCGGCACACCCTTTCAGATCGTAATTCGGACGATACCGCTCTACTTCAAGAACGCTGGCGGTCTGAGGCAGATCAGCGGGCGTCGTAGGATTGTCCAGGTTACTGACGCGCGGATTGGACGCGAGCGGCACCTGCACGACCGGGGCGATCTTGCTCTCCCCATCCTGCGCCATCGCGCCGCTGCACCCGCCCAGCAAGGTGGCGCAGGCCAGCGGGGTAATCGAGGCTTGTAAGAGAACACGCATGGGTCGGTTGGTCATCATTTGTCCTCTAGATAGGTTTCGCCCGCAATCGCAGCGCCAAGGCGGCAGGGTCGCGGCATGTCTATATTGCGCTCGATAAAATGCAACGACGTGGCAAGCGCGCGGTCGAACAGCGCGCGGTTTGTCTCTGAGACGTCCTTTTCGCGGCCAAATACTCCGCCAAAATAATGATCGAGACCCTCCCCGATCCAGACTGCGCGCGCACCCTTGGGAGCGTAATCATAGCTGGATTTGTGTGCGCGCCAGTCGTCGATAAAACCTGGCAGAATGTCAGCGGTTCCAGTGATCGTGAGGTTAGGTGCAGTCAGGCTGGCCCATCCCTCTTTCGCCATGAAACCGGGCATCGGGCCGGGTGGTGACCATCCGACAACGGCATCGACCCGATCATTGGTGCGAGCGACCTGCGTGCCGTCCGGCTCAAAAGCCATCGCCCCGCCGGGCAGTTGCGCGATCAGGGCGCCATAGGAATGGCCCAATGCAACGGTGCGCTCTGCATCAATCGTCAGGCCCTGCGCGTCAAGCGCCGTTATGATCCCGGTGGGCGGACTGAGCGCAAGAGCATAATCCTCGTTCCGCGTGGACCACGTGATCGGATGCGGAGGGCGGGCTGGCTCTCCCTTGGCGCGTGGATATTCCTCTGAGTCGATGTGCATGGGCGCCACGATGATGAACCCTGCCGCGGCGAGCGGCTCCAACATCGCGCGATACCGCAGAGGCGCCGCAAAGGCCCCGTGCGAAAATGCGATCAAGGGATAGGTGCCGCCTCCGGCAGGGGCAAAGACAGTGAGCGGTACAGTGCGATCATCGCGCGCTGTGGTCCTGAGCGAGAGCGTATGCGCCTCTCCGATAAGCCGCTGCGCGCAGGTGGGCGCATTCGTCGATTTCAGCACCGAAGTGGCGCAGGCGTTAGTACTCAACGCTATTCCTGCGGCCAGCGAAGCAAGCGCGGCTTTGATCAATCTTGCCATTAACGGGAGATGGCACAGCCGGGGTGCGAGCCGAATGTGCGCCCGCGTCGCTGCTCGCCAGTCGAACAGTCGGCAGCCTGATAGCAGGCATCGCGGCGGCGTAGATTACCGTCGCACCATGGCAAAGCGATCGGTCTTCATCAGCGGCGGTGGTCCCTCCGGCTTGGCCGCCGCTTTATTGTTTGACCAGATGGGCTGGGACGAAATCGTGGTTGCAGAGCGCCGCGCCGGCCCGGCGGATTTCGAAAAGAACAAGAGCTTCAACTACCTGATCGACAAACGCGGACAGCGCTTGCTTGAGCGTTTGGGCATTCTGGACCAGCTGCCCACAGTTGGTGTTGCGACACGCGAATTTGTGGCCACCACGATCACGCCCGATGGCATGGCAAAACCTCAGGAGGTGCCCATCATCGATGCGAACAGGCCGACTTGTTACTGGACGACGCGGCGTGCTCTTCTAACGATGCTTTTCGATGCGATTGAGTCGCGGAACAGCGCTAATATGCGGGTCCTGTACAATCACTCGGTCAGCGGCCTTGAGAGGCATCAAGACGGACGCCTGCAAGTGGTGTTGGAAAACAGCGCGAGCGAACAGGAGATGCTGACGCAAGACCTCGTACTGGCCTGTGACGGGCTGAACTCGGTCATCCGCAAGGGACTGTCTGCGCAGCCCGATGTGCCATCAAACCAGTTCGAGATGATCGTAACGCCGTCGCTATCGACTGGCCTGCAATACAAGGTTCTAAACCTGCCCGCCCGGTTTGAGACGATTGGCGGGGTTGGGGTGGATGATCCTGCGATGAGCTATATCATCCCCTCGCGCCACAGAGACCCGCGAAAGGCCTGCGCTTTGTTCGCTTTCCCTGTGAGCGACCCCACCCATCCGCGCAGCGTGAACCTGATCCGCGAAGCCGATCACGAATTGTGGGACGTCAAGACTGCGGATGCATTGTTTGAGTTTCTGGAGGACGCCTTTCCGCAGCTTGCGATCCGCGATCTGGTTAGCGGCGAGGAAGCGGAAGACTTCGTTTCGCTGGATGCAGGCGCTTTTCCCGCGCCCCAATATTCGGCCAGCCTGCTCGCATCATTCGGCGATGGTGATGCGCGCAATCACGCCGTGTTGATCGGTGACAGCGCTCATGCTTTTCCGCCCGATCTGGGGCTGGGCGTGAATGCGGCTTTGCAGGATCTGGACAAACTGGCCGAGCATTTCGAGCAATCGGATACTATCGAACAGGCAGTCAAAGCCTATGCGAAGGAGCGGCTGCCCGAAGCACGCGATCTGGTCTGGCTGGTAAGGACAGTTTTTCCCCAACAATACAATCACCGGCCATGGCGGTTGAAGCGGTGGGTGGCCAGCTTCCTGCTGCGAAAGGGCTTGAACGCGATTGCGCCCGGTATCTTTGCACGGCCCGGCTTTTTCCTGACGCAGGACCCGGACATGAGCTTTTCCGAGATGCGCCGCGCCATTGCACGCACTGACAGGCGCATTCGGGCATTGGGGCTTGCGGTGCTCTCGCTTGCCGCAGGTAGTGCCTTTATCGTCCTGCGCTAATCGTGAGAGCGGTGTGTCTAGTCGCGATCCGCACCCTGCAAGGCGGCGATAACCCCTGCCGATATGGCAGACACGGCGGCATCGGCGCGCTTTTGAAAGGTATCATCGGGCTGAAATGTGTCTACCGCCTCGCTGGTCACCACGCCCTCTTTTTCGAGCAGCGTTTCAAGAACGAGAACGCGGTCGGTCAGCACGGCGACCTCGCGCGTCAGGGTCAGCACAGCGCGGGCAATATTGTCGACATGCTCAACGCCCATGATTTGCTTGTCGGGCGTATTATAGTTGCGCGGGTCCTTTTTCATTTTTCCGCTTTCAGCATTCATGCCTTATGCCCCTGAATGACATAAGGATACGGGCCGGACGTGGTCACATTGGTAAAGCCAGCTTCGCGTGCCAACTCCGCGAGGTCCAGCGAAGCGCTCTCGCGCCAATGGGGTTCGCCGCCAAAGGCAGCGCCGCGATCCGCTTTCCACACGCCTAGTTTGTCCATATCGGAATAGCGGGTGACATCGCTCATCAGCATATCGCCGCCGGATTCAAGCAGGCGGTATGCCTCTGCAAACATCGCCTTGATCGCATCGGCGGGCATTTCATGCAGCACGATATAGCTTGTCACCAGATCGAATGCGCCATCGTCGAAGTCTGTGTTTTCGGCGGCCTGTTGTGACAATTGCCAGTTCCAGCCATTCGCGTTCGCCGTGCGCCATGCGTGTTCCAGCATCCGCGCGGAAAGGTCGATGCCGGTTATCTGCGCGTCGGGATAAACTTGCGCCAAAGCGGTGGTGAAGTGACCCGAGGAACATCCCATATCGAGGATGCGAGCGTAATCATCGCGCGGTGCCATGCCTGCGACATTGCGCCGTTGCTGAAAAATACCGCCGGGGAAGAAGCGCCCGACGATCTTCTTATGAATGATTTCGCCATGGATATAGCCCATATGCTCATGCCCTTCCCAGCCACCGGTGGTGCGGTGGAAGTGAACGCCGTCCCAGTATGCAGGCGGTTCGCGGTCGGGGTTGAGAGTGATGGTCGCCGGGCCCTGTTCCGCCTTGGCAAACGCCTCGGCAAGGTCGTCCTGCACTTCCTCGAATGCTTCGGCAGACAGGCGGCCATGCATGCGGCCATGCCAGTCACCCATCAGCTTTTGCGTGGTATATCCCGGCACATCGGCCAGCATCGCATCCATATGCGCAAGGCGTTCATCCAGATCTTCTGGCAGGCTATCGGGATCGCTGACTTTCTCTGCAATTGCCTCGTCTACTTCAGAGCGAACAGGACCGGCAGCAACCGCCATTTGCGCCAGAAAATCAACCGATGCGCGCCCGCGTTGACGCAGCTCGGGATCTTGGAATGCGTTGGTCATGAGAACACCTTCTCTTGCTTGGCTTTGTTGATGTCGTTTTCGGTGAGGCTGTATCCACTCAGCAGCGCCACCGCGATGAGATAAAAGATGGCGGGCAACCACGAAACTGCAAGCAACAGCGCGGTGTCCACATTGCCGCCTTGCGGCACGTCAAAAGGCAGGTCCTTGTCAAAGCCCACCAGTGAAAGCGCCGCGCCAACAATGAAAGGGCCTGCCGCGCCAGTGAGTTTCTCAACGAAGCTATACAAGGCGGTGAAAGCCCCTTCGCGCCGCACGCCTGTGCGATTGGCGTCTTCGTTGATGATATCGGTGAGCATCGACATTGCCATAATGACGTTTCCGGCAAACGCGACACCGACCAGCAGGCCGCGCGCCAGAATCATCCAGACCGGATCATCGGGGCCTGACATCGACCAGCTCAGCGCATAGGCGATGTTTACCGCAGCGGCGAGGTAATAGGCCGCTTTCTTGCCAAAGCGTCTGGAGAATATCACGAGCAGCGGCGAGCACACAATCGTCGAGAATGAGACGACGACAAAGAACCCAGCCAGCACGTCAAAGCCCTGTTGCAGATACTGGACAAAGAAATAGGCCATCGCCGCGCCCATCGTCTGAACGCCCATAAGCTGAGAGAATTTCACTCCGATCAGCCGCAGGAAATGTCGGTTGCCGGTGACCGCGCCAAATTCATCGCGCAGCTGCTCAAACTTGTTCTTGCCAACGTCCTCTTCGGGCGCGGTGAACCGCGCAGAGGCGGTTGAGAGATAGGCGATCATCAAGCTGAGGAAGATCGCGATGGCGCAGACAATCCCGACGATTGCCCAGCTTTGCGCATCCGTCTTGCCCAGCACCTCAAGCGCGTATTTGATGCCAGCACCCGCAGCCAGACCACCGAGTGAGATGAACACCATGCGATAGGCATGGATCGATGATCGCTCGTGATAATTGTCCGTCATCTCGGCGGGCATCGACATATACGGGATGTTGAACAGCGTGTAGCCAAAGGCATAGAGGCACAGCGCACCAAATAAATAGGCGGCGGTCGCATACTGGTTTTCAAATTGCGGCGTGGTGAAGATGATCGCAAAGCTGGCCGCGCTCAACACTGCGCCCCATGTCAGGAACGGACGGCGGCGGCCATGCTTTGAACGCAGGCGGTCGCTCCACATGCCAACAACCGGGTCCGTCACCGCGTCGAACAGCTTACTGAAGGTGATGATCCCGCCAGCCAGCCAAGGATCGATGCCCAGCATGCTGACAGCAAACAGCAGCAGCACGCCGGATATGCCGTTCATCAGCAAGGCAACACCAAAGGCACCCGTCGCCCAGCCAAGCTTCAAGCCGACGGAGAGTTTTTCGTCCGCCACAGTGGCAATGGGCGGCTCAGCAATGGGAGGTGCAGTGGTTGCCATCAGCAAAATCCTTTGAGCATGCGGGGCACCTTAACGCGGCTGGGGCTCTGGCAGGGAAGCGCCTGCCGTTTTAACCGCATCGCGGATGAGCATGTTGGGAAGAACGCTGTTGTCCCACGGCAAATCCTTGGGAGGGCGCGCGCCGGTACGCAGCACGATCATGTTTTGCGAGGGGATCATGTAGACCACCTGATTCGAGTTCCCGTCAAACAGGACAAGGTCTTTGTCGAGATAGGGCTCGCGGTGATCGACTTTGCCATAAGGCACACTGGGATGCGCAAATCCGCGCTTTTCAATATATGAGCCCGCGATCCAGACACCCAACCCGTAATACGGATTCTCAGCGGTCCCGGTGCGCATTGCATCGGTGTAGCCCTCGGGCAGCAATTGCTCGCCTTCCCACTCACCATCCGCCATGATCAGCATGGCCATTCGCACCCAGCTTTCCGCCGGAAGCAGCAGGCAGCATCCTGAATGCGCTGTTCCGCCGGTGCGGTTGGTCCAGATATCGCCGCCCATTGCGCCAATCGGCTCCAGCAGGGCCTGTGTCAGATACTCGCCGTACCGCATTCCAGTCGCCCGCTCCAGCAGGGGGGCAACCAGTTCGGAACTGGCGTTGGAATACTCATACCGTTCACCCGGCACATGCGTCATCGGATAATCATTAATGATCACCTCATCATGGCGCGGATGCAGATAGGCGCGGTTCAAAATGTCGTCGGGATTGGGAGAAAAGCCCTGCGGCAACAGCCCGGTGCGCATGTCCAGCAGGTGGCGGATCTTGATCTTTTCGCGGCCCTCATCGCCTTTCCACTCAGTGATGAAATCAGCGACGGGTTGGTCGAGCGAGGAAATATGCCCCTGTTTCAACGCGCGCCCGATTAACAGCGCAGTGACCGGTTTCGCCAGCGACTTGGAAACAATTGGCGTCGTCTTGTCGAAATCGCCAAAATAGCTTTCAGCCTGCACTGCGCCGTCTTTCCATACGACAAAGGCAGAGGTGTTGCGCTTGGCTACATAATCACCGGCTGCGTGCAGACCCTCTGGAGACAGGGCCACGCTCTTTGCCATGGGCAGCGCGCGCGCATCCTTCGCTCCGGCAACAGGTTCCAACGGATCATAGGAGTTTAGGCCCGCGCCAACCCTCGCATCTTCGAGCAGCTTTTTAAACCGCGCGAGATAAAGGGCCTCATCTTCCGGAGCGTATTTCGCGGTATCAGCTGCACTGGTCAGGGCGGAGGGTGCAGGAGCCGGAGCAGCGAGCGCAATCTGCGATGTTTCTCCGCTTTCATCCGTGGTCATGCAACTGGAAAGTGAGGTGCTGAGCGCGATACCGATAACGCCTGCACGGATAAGCCTGCGGTGGCTCTGGGCTTGCCGGTTGAACTGCGGTGTCGTCATGATTTGGCGTGTGCCTTTCCTCAATTCGAACAGTCCTAGCGGGCAGACCCGCCTGATGAGGCGTGTGCACCGCATTTACTCGCCAGTCGGAGAAAATGCATACCGCGCCGCGACACATTCTTATCCAACTTGTCATGAAAGACACGGGAAAAAACACAATCAACCCGTTTGGAGGAACTTTCGTATGAGGCAGTTTAAAAGCAATACAAGCCTTTCCGCAGTCGCAGCAACGCTGGTGCTGGCTGTGCCATCGACGGCCTTCGCACAGACAGAGCCTGACGCTGAAACCGCCGAAGAGGCTGACGGTCCGGTCATTATTGTGACCGCGCGCAGCCGTGCGGAAAACATCCAGGATGTTCCGATCGCGATCACAGCCTTTGGGCGCGAAGACATTGAGCGTCGCGGGATTCAGGAGTTGGACGATGTTGCTCGCTTCACGCCCGGTTTCAGTTTCGAAGATTTCTCTGGCGGCTTTGCTCAGCCGACTATTCGCGGTCAGGCAACGACCCGTGTGACCGCGCTCGAATCCAACGTATCGACCTTCTTTGACGGCATTTACGTGCCACGTTCGTGGGCGGTTGATATCGGCACAACCAACCTTCAACGTGTCGAGATCGTGAAAGGCCCCCAAAGTGCCCGATACGGCCGGAACGCGTTTTCTGGTGCAATCAATTACATTCCGCGCAAAGCGGAAATGACCGGCGAGATTGACGGGACGATTGATGGAACGGTCGGCACGGATGAACGCTATGACATTGGCGCATTTCTGAACTTCTCCGTCACAGACAATTTCGCGATCGCTGCGAGTTACGATTATTCAAGCTTTGACGGGTCGTGGGAAAACCTTCACCCGTTTGCCGATACGCTGAACGCGGATGGGCCGAGCACTACCGGCAATGTCGGCGGCTGGGAAAATGAGGCGGTGTCGATCTCCGCTGTGGCTGAGCCCGTTAACGGGTTAACGATCAGCGCGTCTTACAACTATTTCGACACTCAGAATGAGGCGCGCGCCTCGCGTTACTTTGGTGACAATACAGGCGGTATTCTCGATCCTGAGGCAAGCCTCGGCCTGACGCCGATCACAAATGCAGGTGCGCTTCGCGGCGGATTTTTCCCGCTGGTGCAGGGCCAACTGCCTGATCCCGCAGATAAAGTTGTGGTTGACCCGCGCAGCTTTGCCAACCAGGCGCAGACCGGCATCTTTCGCGCTGAAGTCAATGCGGAGCTTACCGACAATCTGACCTTCAACTACGTCTTCGGTAATGTGAACGGTGATGTGGACATCGGAACGAGTGGCGAGCCAGACCCGATTAATTGCGGTACGCTGGTCAACATAGTCACACCGCTCTGTAACTTTCAGCAGACACCGGTCGGCAGCATCAATTATGACACGCATGAAGCACGGCTTACATTTGACAACGATCAAATCCGTGCCTCTGTCGGTGGCTTCATCTCGAACGGCCGTGACCAGAACCGTTTCAGCTCCATCAATCTGGCACCGATCACCGATCCTGATAACTTCGCACCGCTGAATGGTACGCCGGTTCCCAATCTTAATGTGTTCGGACCGTTCAACATCCTGCTGGCGAACGAAGACACTGAAACCGAAGTCATCTCCGCCTTTGCCGAATTCTTCTGGACATCGTCGGATGGTCGCCTGACGCTGGGTGCAGAGGGCCGGTATTCGGAGACTGAGATCACCGCGATTGATAATCGCCGCGACCTCACGCTGAATAATACATTCAACGAATTCACCCCGCGTTTCAGCGTCGATTACAAGGTCAACGATGACGTGCTGGCCTTTGCAACGGCCGCGCGCGGCGCGAAGGCGGGTGGATTTAATGTCACCGCCCGTCAGGTTGAGGACTCAGTCTTCGATCCGGAAACCAACTGGACCTATGAATTGGGCGTGAAGAGCGCGCTGTTGAACGGTGATCTGATCTTTAACGCGTCTGTCTTCTACACTGACTGGAAGGATATTCAGGTCAACGCGGCTGATGAAGATCCCGCCAACCCGAATGATCCCAACGTGCCGTCGATCACGCTGAACCTGGGCAATGCCGAAGTCTATGGTATCGAAATGTTCAGCCGGTGGCAGGCGACCGACAATCTCAGCTTTGATGCGACTTTCAGTCATACCGAGGCGACGTATTCCGATGACACCGTCGATAGCCGCCTGTCGCGCGGTATCGCCGGCGTGAACGTGCCATGCGACGATATTGTATGTAATTCCAACGGCAATATCGGTGGCAATGAAGTAGAGCGTCAGGCTCCGACCCAGGCATCCTTCGGGGCGCAGTGGGATGGCGAATTCGGCAGCAACAACGATTACTTCATCCGCGCAGATACCAGTTGGCAGAGCGATTTCTTCGCAGACAGCGCCAATCTCGGTATCATCCCCAGCCGGTTCCTTGTGAATGCGAGCGCGGGCTTCACGATCGATGAGGTTTACACAATCCGCATCTGGGCGCGTAACCTGCTGGATGAAGGCTACACCTCAAACGCTTTTGTCGTGCTGCTGCCGTTCGGAAACACCTATGGCCAGTTCTTCGGTGAACGCCGAACCATGGGCGTAAGCGCGTCGGTCGATTTCTAAAACAGTCGCAGCGTGTGGCGCAAAGAAGGGGCGGCATCCTTACGGGTGCCGCCCTTTTTTGACTGCGGATGACTGGTTTGCCGATCTAATCCAGCAAATCCACTTCCACGCCTGCTCCTTCGGCAGCAGCGGAAAGCCAGATTGCATGGGCCGCAGCCAGGTCTTGCGCCGCGACGCCCAAGGATTTGTAGCAGGTGATTTCGTCAGGTGATCGTCTGGCAAGCGCCGGATTGCCTGCAACCTCCCCGATTTCAGCGACGATGTGCGCCTCGGTTACGCTGCCCGTCTTGATCGCGTTTAACAGCTCGCCCGCCGCAGCCATCGCTGCCGGGCGGTAATCGACGTAAAAACGCGAACGGGCGACGGCTTCGTTATCGACTTCGGCGGTGGTCGGAATGGCAGAGCCAACCAGATTGATGTGCTGTCCCGGTTTGAGATCGGCCCCGAACAGCACCGGCTCCTTAGCCGATGTGGTCGTGCAAATGATGTCAGCGCGCGCGGCGGCCTCGCCCGCGGTCTGAGCGGCGTCAACCGGCACTCCGAACTGCGCCTGCGCTTCTCTGGCAAACAATTCTGCGCGGTCAGGATCGCGGCCCCAGACGGTGACATGGGTTATGGGCCTGACGGCCTGCATTGCCGCGATATGGCGTGCCGCCTGCTCTCCATTGCCGATGATCGCAAGGCGGCCGGCTTCCTCGCGAGCAAGCAGATCGGTCGCCAGCGCGCTTGCGGCAGAGGTGCGGATCGCAGTCAATGAAGACCCCTCTACCATCGCCAGCGGAACGCCCTTCGCGCTGTCAAACAGCAGGACCATTCCCACATGGGTTCCCAGCGGATCATCATGGGGCCGATCATATTTGCATACGAGCTTTATACCGAAACTGGCGCTTTCGCTTGTCCCCGCAGTGCCAAGCGATCCCGGCATCAAAGCCAGCTTTCCTGCCGCGCCGGGCACAGGCATGAACTGCCGGATCGGCAGCGAGACGTCGCCCTTCGATGTGGCGATCATCGCCTCACGTATGACGGGCACGCAGGCCGAAACCGGCAAAAGCCGCTCGACGTCAGACCGGGAGATGACCCGCATCAGCCGTTCGATCCAGTGGTCTGACGAGGCGGTAGGAAGCGCATTTTGTTCATCACGTCCTGCACAGTGTCGGGCCTGTCAAAAGGTTCGGGCATCGGCTCACCGGGGGTTCGCGGTTTGCCGATTGCGGAGAACCAGTCTTCCAGACCCGGCGGGAAAAACACCCAGAACATCTTCATGTCGGTGTCTCCGGTGTTCTTGATCCAGTGCGTGCAATTGCGCGCGAACAGGATCGTGGTGCCGGGGCCAAACTCGGTCACTTCGCCGTCAATATCAACTTCGCCGGTGCCCTCATAAACAAAGACAAGCTCGTGGTTTTGCTTGTGCCCGTGTTCGCGCACCATGCAGCCCGGTGGCATCACCTGCACGCCGGATGACCATGTATCGTATGGCATATTGTCAGCGGTCAGGTTCACATTGACGTAGCCGCGACTGGGCATGGGCTGCCACAAAGAGTGGCCTTCATCAGGGCCGACAATCACCGAATGGCCTTTGGTGATGTGCCCGACCGGTGGATAGGGGGCCGCAGATGAGGCCGGAGATGGGGGCGTATCGTCAGCCATGGGGTCGTTCCTCTCAGGCGGTGAGAAAATCCAGGACGCGCGGATTGTAATCGTCTGTGACGACAATGGGACAGAAATGCCCGCCGTGGTCCAGCAAGCGCTTTTGCGCGCCGGGGATCAGGTCTGCCATTTCATGCGTGAAGTCGGGCGGGGTGATCTGGTCATCCATTGATCCGATGCAGAATGTCGGCACGGTAATCTCGTGCAGTCGGCTTCGCAGATCATGGGTGTAGACCGCGTTGATCCGCGACAATTCAACCTCAAGTCCGGGGAATGCTGCCAGCCGCTCTTCCATGAACTGGCGCGCGGATTTCATCTGAGGCTGCAAATGCCGGCTCGGCATGGCGAGAAAGGTGCCCATCGTCAGATAGGCGAGTGGGCCGCAACTGATCAGGATTTCCCGCCGCGTGCGAAACAGCTCGGTCAGATAGGTGTCAGGACCGGCCCAACTGCACGAGAGGACCAGCTTTTCGAGCCGCTCTGGCGCAGTCAACGCGATATGCTGACCAATCGCACCGCCGGTCGAATGGCCGACAAGGCTCGCACTGGTCAGACCCATCGCATCCATCATGGCGAGCACATCTTTGGCCATGTGCTCTGCGCCATACACCACTTTGTCAGGCGTGCTGTCTCCGCACCCGCGATGGTCGAATGTGATCACGCGGAAATGCTTGGCGAATGCTTGCACCTGACGGTGCCAGAACGCGCCGCGCCCGCCTAAGCCAGCAACCAGCAGCAGGTCTGGCCCGCTGCCGGTTATCTCGGTGTGAATCTCCGCATCGCCGACATCGATGCGCCGGACTTCAGTCGGAATATCCGCTTCGCTCACCAGCCCGCTTTCAACTGGGTGAAGACCGATTTCTTGTTGAGATACAGGTCCAGTCCGTCGCTGCCATTTTCCCGCCCGATGCCGGATTGTTTATAACCGCCCAGCGGCACATCCCAGTCGGCACCCATGGCAGTGTTCAGGCCGATAATCCCGGCCTTGATCTTCTTCGCCATTGTGTGAGCGGTAGTGACATCCCGCGTCCAGACACAGCCAGCAAGCCCATATTCCGAATCGTTCGCCAGCGCGACAACCTCGTCTTCGGACTTGAAGCTTTGCGTGACCAGAACCGGCCCGAAAATCTCTTCCTTCACAATACTCATGTCATTGGTCGTGTTAGAGATAACAGTCGGTTCAAGGAAGTACCCGCGATTGCCGTGCTGCACGCCGCCACTGGCGATCTCAGCGCCTTCATTCGCGCCTTGCTCAATGAATGCGGTGACGCGTTCGAACTGCTTTGCGCTTACCAGCGGACCGATCTGGCTTTCCTCGTCCAGACCCGGCGCAATCTTCATTGATTTGCCGAATTCCGCGATACCCTTGACCACTTCATCGCGCACATCCTCATGCACGTACAGACGCGAAGGCGCAGTGCAGGTCTGGCCGCTGTTGTAAAAGATGCCGAGCGCGGAGGCCGGGATAGCAGCCTCCAGATCGGCATCGGGCATAATGATGTTAGGTGACTTTCCGCCGAGTTCCAGGCTGACTTTCTTCAGGCCTTCGGCGGCTGCATGGGCGATAATCTTGCCGGTTGCGGTCGATCCGGTGAAGGCGATCTTATCAATGCCGGGATGATTAACCAGTGCCGCGCCTACCGTATGGCCATAGCCGGTCACGATGTTGAGCACGCCTTCGGGCAGACCGGCTTCCAGCATAATCTCGCCCAGACGCAGCGCGGTCAGCGAGGTGTCCTCTGCAGGTTTCAACACGGCGGTGCAGCCCGCGGCAAGGCACGGCCCCAGCTTCATCGCGGCCATCACCAGCGGATAATTCCACGGCACGACCAGCGCGGCGACGCCCACAGGTTCCTTGATCGTGTAAACGTGATGTTCGCCTGGCATGTTGATTGAGTGGGTGGAGCCCTGAATCTTGTCAGCCCATCCAGCGTAATATCGGATCGCACCAATGCTCGCGAAGACATCACCGCGCGCGAAATTGATCGGCTTTCCGTTGTCGAGCGTTTCCAGCTGGGCCAGTTGCTCTGCATTCGCTTCGATTGCGTTGGCGATCCGGTTCATCAGCAAAGCGCGCTCACCCGGCTTCATGCTGGGCCAGGGCCCCTCGTCAAACGCCTTCCGAGCGGCGCTGACTGCGCGATCCACATCGGCGGCAGCGGCATCTGCGATGCGGCCCATCGTGTCACCATCAGCGGGATTGATGATGTCGATCGCCGAATCCGAGCTGGGGTCCACCCAGTTCGCGCCGATCAGCATCTTCTTGTCCCCGCCGATAAACGAGCGGGTTTCGGGGGCGAGGTCGATTACGGCCATGATTCAGGTCTCCGTGAGGTCATTATCAGCCAACATTGACCGATAGGGTTTGAGAGCAAAGGCAAGCAGGACGATGCCAAGCGTCATGATGGCAGGCGCCGCAATAGCGAGGCTGGTGTTGATCGCAGCCGGATCGCCGAAGAACTCATCCGTCAGCCACGCGACAAGGATGGGCCCGGCTGAATAGCCGAACAGGTTTGCGATCAGCAGATAGACCGCAATCACCTGCGCGCGCATGCGGTTGGGCGTGATGAGCGGAAATGTCGCCACGCCCGATCCGAACGGAACGGTCCCGAACAGCATCAGCGCGCCCAGCAGCGCAAGCGCGAGGGTTGCATCCCCAACAAGTGGGAAGGCGATGGCGAAGGGCAGGGCAATCGCAATCGCCGCCATCGACAGGCGCAAAGTGGCATCCCGCACGCCTGACACGAGTAGTCTTTCTGCAACAAACCCGCCTGCGATCACTCCGAGTGGCCCGGTCACCATCACAACCGGGCCAAGCGCGTTGCCAACTTCAAGCTGGCTCCAGCCATGCACGCGAATGAAGAAGCTGGGCGCCCATGCGCCAATCCCGAATTGCGCAGCCGCAAAACACGAGAAGCCGAAAAACAACGGAAAATAGACGCGCGCATGCGCCAGCAGAAAGCCGAAGATTTCCAGCGCGGGCGGATTCTCAACCTGCACGGCTGCGATGTTATCGGGCTGACGGGCGGGTTCTTTCACCAGCAAGAGAAGGAAGAACAACGGCACGCTGAGCAGGGCAACCGCAAAAAAGGTAAGCTGCCAGGGCTGGAACGTGCCAAGAGAATTTGCGATCGGCCCATTCGCATCAAGGCGCGTGTAAAGCGCGCCGCCAATAATCAGTGCAAGGCCCGCCCCGACAAAGCCCGAGCCGGTAAAAACGCCCAGTGCAGCGGGCAGGCGCGACTTTGAGAAATAGTCAGAGATGATTGAGAAGCCCGCCGGGCTGAGCGTTGCCTCTCCCACACCCACCAGCATGCGCGCGACGAACAGGAAGGCGAAAGCTCCGGCAAATCCGCTCATGAATGTCGCTCCCGACCAGCAGACCAGACCGCCCAGGATGACCCATTTGCGGTTCGAATGGTCCGCCAGCCAAGCCAGCGGGATCGCCATTGCTGCATAGAGAAGCGCGAAGGAAAATCCCTGAAGCAGGCTGACCTGCACGTCGGAAAGTCCCAGGTCCGCCTTTATCGGTTCTACCAGCAGGTTGAGGATCTGCCGGTCGATATAGCTCACAATTCCGGCAAGGCTTAGTATCGCTACAACCAGCCATGCTCGCAGCGGTGACGGAAGAGGCACAGAGAGCGGAGGCGTATTGGCAAGGGGGGATAGCGCATCCGAAGGGGCCGGGGGCGCAGCAGGCGCAGAAGGGATCGCCGCATTGGACATCCATCTGCGCCTAGCGCACGCATCGCGCTGCGCACAAAGATGCGCTGATCTATTCGCTAAGCGGACACAAAACGGGGCCGCCTCGCTGGGGCCGCATTTGCGGTTACTCATGGGCCGATGAACGCAAATGTGAAGACTGAAACACTAGGCACTCAGACGCTCACAGTCGATCTTTGCTCGATGTTGGGCGATGTGGCGGTTGAGCTTGACGAGGCAGAGCGGCGCTTTGCCAGCCAGGATCTGTTCTTTGAGGGGATTGTGCCGCTCGCAATTCTCTCGCCTGCCTCGATCGGGGAGGTGGTGAGTATCGCGCAATGGTGCAGCAGCAATCAGGTTGCAATCTGCCCGCGCGGTGGAGGTATGTCTTATACCGAGGCGTTTCAGCCGCAGCACGAACGCTCCATCATTCTCGATTTTTCCCGACTGGCGCAAATCCGCGAGATTAATCCGGTGGATGGTAACGTGACCGTGGAGGCCGGCTGCACATGGTCCGTGCTCGACGTCGAACTGGCCAAACACAATATGCGCGCGCGGTTCTGGGGGCCGATGTCAGGCGGCACAGCGACAATCGGCGGATCGCTGAGCCAGGGCTCTGTCACATTCGGATCAGGTGAGGCGGGCGCGTCGGCCAATGCGGTCAAAAGCTTCGAGATAGTCACCGGCACCGGGGAGATCATTCGCACAGGTTCAGATGGTAGTGCTGGCACAGGGCCGTTTAATCGCAATTACGGGCCGGACATGACGGGCATTTTCGCCAATGACGCCGGAGCGCTTGGCATCAAAACCGCCGCAACGCTGGAAATAGAGCCGCGCCCTGAACTCGTGAACGGGCTGTCTTTCGCCTTCGATGATTTCAATGCGATGGCAGACATGCTGCGCGAAGTGCGCCTGCGCCGTCTGGCAAGCGAACTTCTGGCGATGGACGCCGATGTAGCGCGCCAGAATGCGGGGGAGCCCGACCTGACCGAGGATGTCAAAGCCATGTTCCGCATCGGCATGGCGGCTGGCTCAATAACAGGCGCGGTTCGGCGGATGGCGCGGGTCGCCATGGCTGGCAGGCGGTTCCTTGATAAGGCGGCCTACACCGCGCATTTCATGGTGGAAGCGCGCGACAAGCACGAAATGCGCAGCCGCCTCGCCGCGATCAAGTCGCTCGCCAAGGGTGGGGATGAAATCGTAAACACAGTGCCGCTGGCGACGCGCGCCGCGCCATTTCCCGAACTGCCCGTAACCCATCCTGATGGCCGCCGTCTGCTGCCGATCCATGGTGTGATGGCGGACAGCCGGATCAAGGCGTTTCATCAGGACTACATCGCGCTGAAAGCCCGCTTTGCCCCGCGCATGGAGCAGGCGGGGATCACACTGGCTGAGTTTTTCGCCGGGATCGCGGGCGCGGGCACTTTGTATGAGCCTGTATTTTACTGGCCTGACAGCCAGATGCTATATCATCAGCGCCTCACCCCCTCTTATCTCGACGGCGTGGCGCATGCTTATGACGAGAATATGCAGGGCCGCGAACTCGTCAGCGAGATGGTGGGCGCAATCATCGATCTTATGCGCAGCCATGGCAGCACCCATTTTCAGATCGGGCGGCTCTATCCCTATGCCGATACCCGCGAGGAGGGGGCAGGGGCGTTGCTGAATGATTTGAAGGCGCGGTTTGACCCGGCGGGCATCCTCAATCCTGGGTCATTGGGTCTGCGAGGTACAGCATGACGCGAATCGCAATCATTGGTGGCGGCATTGGCGGGCTGACCGCGGGCATCGCCCTAAAACGCGCCGGATTCGAGCCGGTGATTCGTGAACGCGCAGCCGAATTTGGCGAAGTCGGTGCAGGCATCTCTCTAAGCCCGAATGCCGTCAAAGGGCTGGAGATGCTGGGCTTCAAAGACTTTCTCGCAGCGAAAGCCAATGAGCCGCTCGACCAGTTTCTGTTTCATGGTCTGACCGGCGAGCAATTGCTCAATTACGATCGGCGGACGTGCCGCGAAACCTATGGCGGTGCCTACTATCAGATGCACCGGGCAGACTTGCTCACCGGATTGGTCGAGGCATTTGGGCCGAACAATTGCCGGATGGGCAAATCGCTGACCGGCCTCAGCCAGAACGAGAGCGAGGTTTCCTTGCGTTTCGCGGACGGCACCACCGAAACGGCCGATGTTGTGATCGGGGTGGACGGGCTGCGCTCTGTCATCCGTGACATCCTGTTCGACACACCAGAACCCACGTTCAGCGGGCATGTCGCATGGCGCGCCTTGGTGCCGGGTGACAAGCTTTCCTCTCGCGCGACACAGCGCAGCAATGTCAACCATATCGGGCCGGGGCAAAACCTTGTCACCTATCCGATCCGTGGCACCGGCCTTGTCAACATTGTCGCGCTGACCCGTGCGGAGGGCTGGGCCGAGGAAAGCTGGAATGCGAAAGCAGACCCCTCAGAATTGGCGGCTCTGTTTGAAGGTTGGGCTGATTACGTGATTGATGCGATTGCGGCTATTGGCGCAGATGATCTGTACCGCTGGGGCCTCTTCATTCGCACACCGCTTAATCAATGGGTGAAAGGCCGGGTCGCATTGCTGGGCGATGCGGCGCATCCGATGCTGCCATATATGGGGCAGGGTGCATCCTCTGCGATTGAGGACGGGGTCGTGTTGGGTCGCTGTTTCGGCGAAGCGGTCGATCCGGTAGAGGCTTTGGCATTGTATGAGCGAGCGCGCGTGGAGCGCTGCGCATTCCTTCAGGCGGAAAGCAATGTCGGGGGTGATCGCCTGCAGGCTCTCGATCCATATTTCCTGCGCGACAATCCACCGCAAAACGAGGATGCGCTGGGCATCTTTTCCTACGATCCGGCACGCGTTGAACTCGCCTGAAGGCAAGAGGAGCGCGAACGAAAAAGGGCGCCGCGTTGAGTAAGCGCGGCGCCCTTCTTGCGCGACGAAACGGACCGGATCAGGCGGGCTTGCGCGCTACCAGCGATTGCAGGAACGGGTTGGTCAGCAGCGGGCCTTCTTCGACCTCGAAACCCGCAGCTTCGATAATGCCGCGGAAATCGCTGGCCACGAAGCCGGGCGAGTAGGGCTCGCAATTGTTCTTGCTGTCATAATCGATCAGGAAACGGTGCGAGGCGCTGACCTGGTTTTTGTCATTGCTCGGGAATTCATAGATCGAGAACGTGCCGCCGGGCCGCAGGATGCGGAAGGTCTCGGCGATGATTTCCTTCATCTTGGCCACAGGCACTTCATGGAACAGGATATAGCTGAGCACCATATCGAAATGGTCATCGGGATAACCGCTGTCTTCGGCCAGACTCTGTTTGAAATGCACTTCCTTGCCATGACTGACCGCGCGGGCATGGGCATAACGGATCAGCGGTTTGCCAACATCCAGTCCCCACACCTCGGCCTGAGGATACAGGTCCTTTAGAACGGTTGTCGCCTGACCAATCGAGCATCCGATATCTAGCACATGGTCCACTTTACCGTCTGCTGGCTTGGTGGCTTTTTCGGCCAGTTCGATGTGCAGTTCGTCCTGATCGTTGAAGCCTTCGTAAAAGACCTTCGTTCCGTAATGGAAGACCACGCCGCCCATCGGATCATCGGTATAGCCGCCGGGCTGGCAATGTATTTCGCGCCGGGTGTATTCCGGCTCGACAAAATCGGGGTCGATATGAATGCGCTCAGGATGCGCGGCTTCGGCTTCTTCCATCTCGACCATGACGGTGTCGACGTCCTGATAGAAGCTTTCGCGCGTGCGACGCCACATCATTTCCTGCTGGGTGCGCACGAAACGCTGGAACGTTGGCGTGACCGGGTTCTGGCCAAAGACCTTGCGAATTTCGCTCAGGGAAAGGACTTCGCCATCATCCGGCTTTTGCACATTGCCCGTTTCCAACGCCTTCGCCAAAGCGACTTCGCCGTGCTCTGCCACCTTCGGGAACATCTCCTGAATTGCGAGGCGGCGAAAGCTGGTGATGAACTCAAGATAGCTTTCATCGGCCAGACGCGTGGGGCGGGGAGTAACTCCGATGGAACCGCGGCTCATTGATCATCTCCTGTGAAAGCAGTTGGATTGATGGTATTCGGGCGCGCTGTGGGGCGCCGTACAAACGATCCGAAGACCCGCTGAACCAGTGCCGCACGCTCAGCTTCGCGACGGGCGATTTCAGCATCATCGGGTAGGTGGGCCTCGATCGCGTCGCTCACCTCGATGCCTTTTTCCGCCAGCACAGTTTCAAGTACGTTGACCCGGTCATGATAGGTCCAGACCGCAGCGGACAATTCGAGCAGCGCATCGAGGATATTGTCGATCACCACATCATCAAAATAGGCCTTGCCCGCGCCGCCGATCTCGTCTCCCAAAGTGGCAGGGACATCTGTTGGCTCTTGTGCGTCCATGGTCGTGACTAACTCCTCGAAAGACAACACGGGTATAACAGCGCCAGCATATCCCATGCGCCTTGGGCCCGCTATCTATCCGCCCAATGGATAATATCAGCCCGCGCGGCAAAGTAGTAGAGCGCGTGGTCATAAGGGAGCAGCATATGCAGGGACATGCTTCATTAAAAGGCGTCTATCGCGCGGTGTATCGACGCTCCATTGAGGAGCCTGAAGCCTTCTGGGCGGAACAAGCGGCCAAACTGCATTGGGACCGTGAGTGGGACGGTGTTCTGGACCGGTCCGCTAGCCCCATCCCCAGCTGGTTTGCAGGCGGCCAGATCAACGCCTGCTACAATTGCGTGGATCGCCATGTTGCCGATGGGCATGGGTCACAGACCGCGCTTATCTATGAAAGCCCGGTCACCCATACATCGCGCCAGCTCACCTTTGCCGACTTGCAGACGGCCACTTCGCAATTGGGCGGCGCGCTGACAGAGTTGGGCGTGAGCAAAGGCGACCGGGTGCTGATTTATATGCCCAATTCGCCCGAAGCCGTCATCGCGATGTTAGCCTGCGCGCGCATCGGCGCGGTCCATTCGGTGGTGTTCGGCGGCTTTGCCGCGCCGGAACTGGCGAGCCGGATTGATGATGCAGCGCCGAAGGTGGTGTTGGCGGCGAGTTGCGGGATCGAAGGATCGAAGGTGCTTCCTTATCAGCCGATCTTGCGCGCAGCATACGCACTGGCAGCGCAGGCGCCGGCTAACACGATCTATTGGCAGCGCGATCAGCATCCTGCCGATACCAACGGCGCGGGCGATCATGATTGGGCGCAAGTTTGCAACGACGCGCAGCCCGCTCAGTGTCTGCCTGTCACCGCGACCGATCCGCTATACATCCTCTATACTTCAGGCACGACGGGTAGTCCCAAGGGGATCGTCCGCGACACGGGCGGGCATCTTGTCACACTGCTCTGGAGCATGACGGGCATCTACAATTGCCCGCAGGGTGAGACATTCTGGGCGGCGAGCGATGTCGGCTGGGTCGTGGGCCACAGCTATATCTGTTATGCGCCGCTGCTCAATCGTAACGCCAGCGTGATTTTTGAGGGCAAACCCATCGGCACGCCAGACGCGGGCATTTTCTGGCGCATCATGGCGCAGCACAAGGTGCACAGCTTCTTTACCGCGCCCACGGCGCTGCGCGCGATCAAACAGCTGGATCCTGACGGCGACTTGACCAAGGCCGCCGATCTTTCAGCCTTGCAAGCGGTCTATCTGGCGGGTGAGCGGACCGATCCTGATACGCTCAAATGGACCGAGGATTTGCTCGGCGTCCCGGTGGTCGATCACTGGTGGCAGACCGAAACAGGCAGCGCGATAACCGCCAACCCACTGGGGATCGAACAATTGCCGGTGAAGCCCGGTGCCTCAACCCTGCCCATGCCGGGATGGGACCTTCTCTGTGTGGATGAGGACGGCCAGACCGTAGCGGCAGGCGAGAGCGGGGCGATTGTTGCGCGCCTGCCGCTGCCCCCGGGTTTCACTCCAACTCTGTGGCAAGCGCCCGACCGGTATTTCGACGCTTACATGGCGCGGTTCCCCGGACACTATCTGACTGGCGACAGCGGGTTCATCGACGGAGACGGCTATCTGCACATCATGGCGCGGATCGACGATGTGATGAATATTGCTGGCCACCGTCTGTCATCTTCGGCCATGGAAGAGGTGCTGAGCGCGCATAAAGCGGTCGCTGAATGCGCCGTGATCGGGATAGCGGATGATCTCAAGGGGCAGGTACCTGTTGGTTTTGTCGTTCTGAAAGCGGCGGCAAACATTGCCGAGGACGAGCTGGCCGCGCAGCTGATTGCAGATATGCGTGCCACTATTGGCCCGGTCGCAGCATTCAAGCGGGTGCATGTCCTGTCGCGCCTGCCCAAGACGCGGTCCGGCAAGATCCTGCGCAAGACCATTCGCGAAATTGCCGATGGCAAGTCGCCCATTGTCCCGCCTACAATCGAAGACACGTCTGTGCTTGCAGAGATTGAAGCGTTGTTCGCATGAACTTGTCTGTCCCAAGCCCGGAGCATTCCATGACAGAGAGGTCCGCCCCATGCCGCGCACAATTCGCGCCGCTGTAAGCCCCGGCAAGGGCGCGGCCCCTGTCATAGAGACACTTACATTGGCTGATCCGGCCCCTGACGAAGTGGTCATCCGGGTGGAGGCTGCAGGCATTTGTCACACCGATCTGGGCGTTGCTCAATGGAGCGAAAGCCCGCGTGTGTTGGGGCACGAAGGCGCCGGCTTGGTGGTGGAGGCGGGCGCGGAAGTGAAAACCCTGCGCAAGGGCGACCGGGTTCTGGCGACTTTCGGATTTTGCGGGACTTGCCCCAATTGTGAGGGCGGACGGCCTGCCTATTGCTTTGATGGCATCGCGCTGAATTTAGAAGGAATGCGAGCAGGTCAGGGTCCCGCCTTGACCCGGCCCGATGGCAGTGAGGTGGGCGCGGCATTCTTTCAGCAAAGCTGCTTTGCCACGCACGCGCTCGCTACAGTGCGCAATTGTGTACGCATACCGGACTGGCTCGACATGCATATCGCCGCGCCTTTGGGTTGCGGTATTCAGACCGGTGCGGGAGCAGTGTTCAATCAGCTTGGTGCGCGGGCAGGCAGGCCGCTTCTGGTGATCGGCGCGGGCGCAGTCGGATGCGCTGCGATTATGGCTGGAAGGATTATCGGCTGCGATCCGATCATCGCCGTCGAATTGCTGTCTGACCGGCGCGAATTGGCGCTGTCGATGGGCGCAACCCATGCCCTCGACGGCGCGGATCTGCACTGGCCTGACCAAGTGCGCGAAGTCACCGGCGGCGGGGCGACGGCGGCGCTTGATACGGCGGGCATCGCTGCAACGTTTGAAGGATGCCTTGCCGCATTGCATTCGGGCGGAACATTGGGTGTGCTGACATTGCCCGGAGGGTTTGACGATAAAGTCCAGCATCCCGGCGGGATCGACTTCCTGACCAAGAGTATTGTTGGCGTGATCGAGGGTGACGCGGTGCCGTCTGAATTCCTGCCCCGCCTCATCGCCTATTACAGCGCAGGCGATTTGCCCGTGGATCGCCTGATAAAACCTTATCGCTTCGCGGACATTGCCACCGCCTTTGCCGATGCCGCGAGCGGATCGGTTATAAAGCCGGTCCTGACTTTTGAGGATGAGCATGATGACTGAATGCAAGGTGATCCGCGCAGAAAGCGTTGAGGCAATCGCTGACATTCCCGTGGTGATTATCGGCGGCGGAGGCACAGGCCTTACCGCTGCGCTGGCCGTGCGCGATGCGGGTGTCGATGTGCTGGTGGTGGAACGCGACAGTCAACCGATGGGCACAACCGCCATGTCGACCGGACTGATCCCGGCGGCGGGCAGCGCGATCCAGCGCGCCAAGGGAATTGAAGACAGCCCGCAGCAGTTTGCCGACGACATTGCGGCAAAGACCAAGGGGCAGGTCGACACCGACCTCGTCATGCACCTGGCCAACGAGTCCGCGCGAACGGTCGATTGGTTGGCGCAAAAGCACGGGCTGGAACTGAGCCTTGTCGAGGGGTTCACTTATCCGGGGCACTCCGCGCTGCGAATGCATGGCATGCCCAGCCGATCCGGCGGGGAATTGATGGGTGCACTCGCCAGTGCGTGTGAGGATGCAGGCGTCGATATCCTGACCGACAGTCTGGTTGATACGCTCTATGTGAACGAGCACGATCGCGTCATCGCGATAGCAGCCACCCGGCCTGACGGCGCGCGCGATGTAATCGGGTGCGGTGCGCTGATCCTTGCCTGCTGCGGCTTTGCCGGCAATCAGACGATGGTTTCCGAACTGATCCCCGAACTGGAGCATGCAACCTTCCACGGCCACCCCGGGAACAAGGGCGAGGCGATTGCATGGGGGCGGTCGCTTGATGCGAAGATGGCTGATCTCAGCGCGTATCAGGGGCATGCTGGCCTTGCCGCCGGGTATGGCATCCCGATACTGTGGCCCCTGATTGCGGAAGGCGGCATTCAGGTAAACCGCTCTGGACAGCGTTTCGCCAATGAAGCATCCGGCTATTCCGAACAGGCCGTTGAGGTGTTGCGTCAGGAGGGGCATGTCGCATGGAGCATCTATGATGCGCGTCGGCATGAAATCATGTGCCAGTTTGACGATTACCAGCAGGCTATGTCAGCTGGTTGTCTCGTATTTGCCGCTACGCTGGCGGCGCTTGCCGAGGCGACGGGGATCGACCGTGGGGGACTGGAGGCCAGCGTCGCGGAAACGCATTCCTTGATCGCAAGCGAGGAGCGCGATGTCTTTGGCCGCAGTTTCGCAGGCAAGGCGCCCTTGGAAGCGCCGTTTTATGCGGTGAAAGTCACCGGGGCTCTGTTCCATACGCAAGGCGGGCTGGAGGTGGATAATCACGCCCGCGTTCTGCGCGGTGATGGAGAGGCCTTTCCCAACCTGTATGCAGGTGGCGGAGCTGCGCGCGGAATCTCCGGGCCAGGCGCTGACGGTTATCTTGCTGGAAATGGCCTACTCACCGCGACCACCCTTGGTCGATTGGCAGGCGAGCATGCCGCGGCGGCGACAGTTCAGGCAACCGAGGTCGCCTGATATCCAAGCCTGGTCAGAGCCGCTTCATTCGGCGGCCTCTACACTGCTGGGATCGCCACCATCCACTTCGATCAGGCTGCGATGAATGTCGCGCGCGGTCGATTGCAGCGGCTCCAGATACTTCCGGACCGCTTCGTCAGATGACATCGCGCTCGCAAAATAAATGAGGCCCAGACCACCGATCAGGCTGTTATCAGCGGCGAACAAGGGTACCGCGATGCTCGAAGTCTTGCCCGGATCAGCGTTGTAGACGTTGCGCACTTGCAGCGCATAGCCATCGCGCCGGATTTTTTGCAGCATGTAATCATCGCTGAGCAGCAACATGCCCATATTCGCAGCTTCTGTTTCAATGGCTTTCCAGCCTTCGACAATCGCGATGCGTTCATCTTCATCACAGAAGGCGAGATGTACTTTGCCCGTCGCGCATTCTGCAATCGGTAATGTGTATCCGGGATAATAGTGTGAGAAGGTGAGCGAGGTCATATTGTGCGTGGAATCGCGCACCATCATGCGTGTGCCAACGCGGGTGACGACCGAAATCGGCCAGCCCACATCGGTGCACAAGGCCTCGATATGCGATCTTCCCGCAGCAACCAGTTGGTCTTCGACCTGAAATCCCGTCGAGAGCGTCTGCACCAGCGACGTGACGCGGTATCGCTTTCGCGCTGGCTCTTTTTCGATCAGGCCTTCATGCAACAGCGTCTGAACGATCCGGCATGCCGTGGGGTAGGGGACCTGGGCTGCTCTTGAAATGCCCATCATCGAAATGGGGCCGTCGCGGTTTACAGTCGCGAGCACTGCCAATCCGCGGCTGATTGCTCTGATGGGTACGCCTCGTTCCATGCTTCGCCTTTTCCCAGGAGGGTTTAAACAATCCTGCCTAATGCTTGCGATCTCTGGCGTGCGATCCCACTCACGCGACTAAATTCACTAGACTAGAGTCGTAGATAGGGGAAGCGTTTGATCGCAGATCGGCCAAATTAGGCCGAGCCATGCGCACTGCGTGCTGCGATTTCTGCCAGCGTGCGTGCCTGCTCGTTTCCAACAATGGCAAGCCCTTCGTTCACGCCCATGCCCGGCTTCGCGAGCATCATGGTCGCCCGTGTCGCCAGTGCAACATGGACGCAGGCGCGCGCAGAATGGTCGGTCTCGGCGCTGGTCCCGCCGCTGTAGGCTCCAATGCCAGCCGTCCGCGCGGCCACAATCGCCTTGGCGGTGTCCATCAGATTACCGACATCGGGCGTTTTTACCTGAATAACCTGAGCCGCGCGCGCTTTGATGAAGGCCTCGATATCGTCCAAGGTGTTGCAGTGTTCGTCTGCGACAATCCGGGTGTTGGGGGCAAGCGCGTTCACACGCTCCACAATCTGAGCGTAATGGTCGATCGTTGCCGTGCGAGACCCGTAATCGGCGGGGCATTCGATATGGAGGATATGATCGGGTACGTCAGAGGAGACCCTCGCGATGAAGTCCGCAATATGCTGTGGATCCTGCGAAATGCCCAAGCCGATCCAGCCATACAGATCAAAGTGCAGGATCGGATGGTAACCCGGCTCGCCAAAATCCTGCGTGCGCGCCGCGACCCAGCGGACATATTCGCGAAATGTCTCACCGTCGGTCCCGAATTTCTCGGCTGAATTGATCAGGCCATGTGGCAGGACATCGACGCCTTTGAGGATCATTGTATCCACCGCATTGTACCGGTCATCCCCACTCTGGGCGAAGATCGGTATCGCTGTATTGGGAGCGGGCAAATCCATTGCCTGTGCCACCACTTCGGCCAAGGTCACTGCGCGGGCGTGCGCTGCAGCTCTTAGCAGCGCTTGACTGACGCCGTATTCCACAGCGATCGGCAATCGCCCCTCATCGCCAAAGGCAAAGGCACTTGTGCAGTTTTGCGCGCCCTGTGCCGCGTCCATCCCGATGAGGCGGGAAACCACGCGATCGCGGCAAACCTGCTTGATCTGCGCGGGATCAAACACGGGATCACGACCAGCGGCACCGGAGTATTGTACGCTGACCATGTCGCCCCAGACTACCGCGCCATCATCAAGCACCAGCCCGATGCCAAGCGCGGTCGCAGGTTGACGAACCCGGGTGAAACCGGGGGTCAAAGGTGCGCCGAGGTAAGCCAACCCGTCCTGCTGGCGCCCGTCACGGATCGCGGCCTGATCATCGTAGAAAAAGCCCCCTCTGGCGGGTGCGAAGATCACGTCCTGTATGAGCACTTGAGCCAGCCTCCCCGATTGTGCGACTGCACTTGGCGGTTTCTCACCGGTTCCGCATTGAACCGCGCCGGTTTATCCGCGTGGCGGAACTGACGCCCGATGGCCTCGTCCGTGCTGGGCCGCTTCGCCATAGGCAGACAGAACCATAAACCCGCAGGAGATCCGCAATGCCCGCACCCACAGCCCTGAAAGATGCCCTTGCCAAAGGCGAGTTCTTCGTCGCGCCGGGAATGCATGACATGATGGCGGCAAAGCTGGCGCGCCTAGCCGGGTTCGATATCGGCTTTGCCAGCGGATACTGGCTGACGGCCTCCGCTTATGGAATGCCCGATGTCGGCCTTGCGACCTATACCCAAATGCTGGACCGGGTTTCTACGCTGGTGCGCTCCAGCGACGGGATGGCGATCATTGCGGATGCTGACACCGGCTATGGCGGGCTGCTGAATGTGCGTCACACGGTACGGGGATATGAGGAAGCGGGTGTTGCTGCGATCCAGATGGAGGATCAGGAATTTCCCAAACGCTGTGGCCATACCAAAGGAAAACGGGTGGTCGAAACGCAGGAGATGGTCGCCAAGATCACCGTCGCCTGCGAAGCACGGTCTGCGGATGGGCCGCTGATCATCGCCCGCTCTGACGCGCGTCAGCCCGAGGGGCTGGATGCGATGATGCGGCGGCTGGACGCCTATGCGGAGGCGGGCGCGGACCTTCTGTTTCCCGAGGCATTGGGTGATGAGGAAGAAATGGCTTTTGTCGCAGAGCGCCTGCCCATACCTGCCATCGTCAATATGGCCGATGGCGGCGACACCCGCATTCTGTCCGCTGAAACCTTGGGCGAGATGGGCTTTGCCGGGGCCCTCTTCCCGGCGACGACGGCCCTCGCATCGGCCGCGGCCAGCATTCACGCGCTAAAACGTCTGAAGGAGACAGGTACCAGCATCCATGATGATGTGGAGTTATTTTCGTTTGCAGAAATGTGCAGCCTGATCGGGTTCGACGAAGTGTATGAACTGGACCGCAAGTGGGCGCATCTCAAAGGGTAGATCAGCCCTGTTCGTTGCCCCGTTTATTGCCCTGTTCAGAAAGGCTCTCAAGCAGCGGGCCCAACACATTTTCGATCAGTTTCTGACGCTGCGCACCGCGCATGGCTGCGTCTTCCAAGGGCGGCTCGTAGCTATCGGCCTTGCCCGCCTCGATCAGGCCAGCCTCTGCCAGCAACGCTTCCAGTGTTGCCAGCCTGTCCCGTGTGACGGAGAGCTCCATCGACACGGTCACAAGACCGCGCAGCAGATGCTCTTTCACCGGATCATCGAAAAATGTGGTGTTGCGGTCTCCGGCGCGCGGACCAGCGGGGAATTCGCTCTCGCTCATGTCGGTTTGCGCCCACCAAAGAAGTGATAGGCGGCCGGGCCGACGGCTTCGTAAGTTGCAAAGGCGCTTTCCGGGTCAAAACCGGCGCGGATTGCTTCGGCTTTCATGTCGAGATCAGCAAAGCCGCTCCAGAACGGTTCTCCATTATGGCGCACCTGCCAATTGTTCGTGACCTGTTTCACAAGCGGGATCTGGCTGGGCTGATACGGCACATCAAGATGCAGGACGAGGCCGCCCGGACGCAGCAGGCGCCAGCACTCCTTCATGATGTCCTGTGCCTGTGCCTTGCTCGTTTCATGGAACATGATGATCGAGACGATCAGGTCAAAGCTCTCATCGTCAAAATGGGTCGCTCCTGCGTCCATTTCGGCGAAGTGCGCGGGCACGCCTGCACTTTCGGCATAGGCGTGGGCAAAGCGAATGAAAGGCCGTGCGCAATCAATGCCGTGGACCTGAGCATCCGGAAATTCGCGTTTGTAAGCGAGGGTCTGCTCGCCCGTGCCGCAACCCATATCGAGAATAGCAGTGGGATTCAGATCGGGCGCGTATTTGCGCGCGACCCCGCTGACAAAGCGCCCGAACGCATCGGGGGCAGGGCGATCGCTGCCTGCCATACCCTTTGCGATGCGGTACAACTCGACCGTGCCCGAATAATTGAGCGCCGCTTCAAGATCGTCAGACCGCTGTTCGCGCCAATATCCGCCAGGCTGCCGATGAATTTCGGTCGTTGCGATGGGTGCCTTTACGACAAGCTCGTCTGAAAGCGTGACCGATCCTTGGGTCTGGTCGCTTTCAACCACCGCCTGATATTGCGCGATCTGCGCGTCAATCGTGCGATCGGTTGTATCCTGCACCGCGCTCCACATCAGGTTTTGGCTATGAAACGTCATTGAGCTCCAGAACTGGTAAAGCGGATGCGGTTCAAGGAAGTCTGTGGCTTCCTTCCGATCCGTCGGCACGCGTTCGCCGCGGGCCTCAAGCGCCGGGATCAACCTATCGTCAAATAGGCTGACCACCTGGCTCTCGACATCAAAATTGATGAATTTTTTCAACGCCCCGACAAATGCCAGTCGCGATGTCTCATCATGATTGGGCGAAAACCCGAACAATACCTGCCCGGCCCCGTTTGCGGTGGCAGGATCATTTGCCTTGATTGACTGCTCGTGGCCCATGGATGCTGCACTCCTGACTTGCGCTCTTTGCTTCTTCTACGCCTAGCCCGAGGCGCTGCGCAACTGCCCCGCAACCCAGCCAATGCCCACCAGTCGGACAGTCAAAGTGCCGGGTTTTGTTCGGCGGGCGAATAAAAGCCCCTTCGCAATTGGTTTGCCATTAAGGCCCGTGCATCGCCAATGGGCAGCCGGGATCGCTGTGTAGTGTTGGTCCTTCATCGAAGGGTTCATGGTGTTTGCGGCAAGTATCTGCCGATTATTATTCACCGCTTGCGATCCCGTGGCAGAGCCGCGAGGGCGCCGTGACAGCATGGCTGTTCCGGCATTGTTTTGGCGGACAGCAGGGACGCGTTGGAAAATGTTGAAGACACAAGTGGCAATTATCGGCGCGGGGCCAGTCGGCTGTGTCGCGGCCTATTACCTTGCGCAGCAAGGCATTGATGTTGTCTTGGCCGAAAACGGACCTGACTGCGCGGCAGATTTGCGCGCTTCGACCTTTCATCCGCCAACTCTCGAAATGCTTGATACGCTGGGCATTACAGATGAACTGATCGCGCGCGGCCTTAAAGCTCCGATCTATCACTGGCGTGAGCGTGAGACCGGCGAAGTTTTCGAATTCGACCTCTCCGAAATCAGCGATGCGACCCCCTATCCTTTCCGTATCCAGTGCGAACAGTTTCATCTCGCCCGAATGCTGGCAGGCAAGCTGGAGGGCGCGGACAACGCAAAGGTTCTCTTCAACCACCGCATGCTTCACTATACCGAGAGTGATGAAGGCGTTGAAATAGCTTTGGAAACGCCGTTTTCAATCGAGCGGGTTCAGGCCGATTATCTGATCGGTGCCGATGGCTCCAACTCCATCGTGCGAAAGCTGATGGGGGTTGAGTTTGACGGCTTCACCTATCCTGAAAAGTTTCTGTGCCTGACCACCGAGGAACCGCTAGAGGAACATCTCGAAAACCTGGCCCTCGTGAATTACGTATCCGACCCGCAGGAATGGTCCGTACTTTTGCGCGTGCCGTCCCTTTGGCGCGTGCTGGTGCCTGCGGCTGAGGATGTGGCGGACGAATACCTCCTGTCGGATGCCAAGAAGGAAGCGGTGTTTGCGGGCCTGATCAACAAGCCCGAGGTCGAAACCCACCATCGTACGATTTACCGCGTGCATCAGCGCGTGGCTCAGAACTTTCGCAAGGGGCGCGTGGCGATCATCGGGGATGCGGCGCATCTTAACAATCCGCTTGGCGGGTTTGGCATGAATTCCGGCATTCACGATGCTTTCAACCTGTGTCCCAAGCTTGTGCGCGTTTTGCAGGAAGGCGCCGATGACGAAAGCCTGCTGAACCAGTTTGACCGTGAGCGTCAGACGCAGACGCATGACTTCGTGCAGACTCAGACAAAGCTCAACATGGCCTATATGCGCGAGGGATCGGATGGCGAGCACGGTCTGCGCAAACAGGCGATGCAATCGCTGGTCGATGATCCCGAGGCCCGCCGTGCGTTTCTATTGCGCCAATCGATGATTGAAAGCGTCCGCGATGCGCAACTGAAAGCGGCTTAAAAGAGCCTAACGGTACCTAAAGCGACACAAGAGGTACTCTTGCGCCTAGCTTGAACCCATTTTCGGCAGCATCAGCGGATCCTGCGGGATCAGGGTCGTCTTCTCCTCGGTGAAGAGTTCGATGGATCCGGGCAGGCCGTCGCGGCCGATGCCTGATTGCTTGTAACCGCCAAACGGAGAGCGCAGATCGCGTGTCATCGGTGTGTTGACCCAGACCGTGCCAGCGCGGATTTCGCGGCGTGCCTTCATCACCGAAGGCAGATCGTTCGACCAGATGTAGGATGCAAGGCCAAACTCGCTGTCGTTGGCGGCGGCCAATGCTTCATCCAGATCGCGCACGCGCTGGATCATGGCAAATGGGCCGAACAGTTCGGTCTGGCAAAGCATGGTCGAATTGTCGGTTGCTTCCACCACTGTTGGCGCGAAAAAGTATCCCTTGCCCATACCTTCAACCGAGGTGGCCCCAGTCAGCACGGTGTAGTCGGCGTCGGAATGCGCTGTCTCTGCGAATGCGAGCAATTTCGAATAATGCGCGGAAAACGCCATCGGGCCAATCTCACTCGCCGGGTCGAACGGGTCGCCAATCTTCAGCGCCTGTGTTCTCGCCACGAAGCGTTCGATAAACTCGTCGGCCACCGCATCTTCGACCAGGATACGTGATCCTGCCAGACATTGCTCTCCGTTCCCCGCGTAAATTGCCAGCATTGATCCATCGACCGCACGATCAAGGTCAGCTGACGCAAGGATGATGTTGGCGGATTTGCCGCCCAGTTCCAGCCCGACTTTCTTGAGGTTGCGCGATGCGCTCGCCATGATCCGCTTTCCGGTCTCGGTCCCGCCGATAAAGCCGACGACATCGGTGCCGGGATGTTCAACCAGCGCATTGCCGATGCCCGGCCCTGTCCCGCAGACGACTTGCACTACGCCCTCTGGCACGCCTGCTTCCTCGATGATCTCTACCATCCGCAAGACCGCAAGAGGCGCATATTCGGACGGCTTTATGATCACCGAATTGCCGAGCGAAATTGCCGCCGCCAGCTTCATCGACGCCAGCACCAGCGGCGCATTCCACGGCGCGATCAGCACAGCGATGCCAACCGGTTCGCGGGTTACGATTGAGAGATAGCGGCCAGACTGCTCATAACTCTCGCCCGAATGGCCAGCCAGCAAATCGGCGAAGAACGTGAAGTTTTCCGCGGTGCGAGAGACATGCATGCCGCGCGATTGCGAGATGACGATCGATGTCTCCAGCGTTTGCAGCCGCGCCAGCTCGTCTGCGTTGTCCAGGATTGCAGCACTCGCCTTTCGCATGATCGCCGCGCGCTCGGTCGCCAGCATTTTACGCCACGGCCCTTCCTCGAATGCGGTGCGTGCCTTGGCCACGATTGCGTCGGCATCTTTGGGCTGGGTATGCGGGACAAAGGCGAACGGCACGCTGGTCGCCGCATAGATCAGATGCTGCCCATCACCCTGTGCCTCCTCAGAGCTTGTGACTGCGGGTGACGGCAATCTGAGGTCCGCAGCGGCCTCAGGCAAAGCTAAAGAAGCGGCGAGCGGTGCGTTTGTCATTTTGTTCATACCTTTGGTTCCTGCCTGTCTGCACATCATTCACCAATCAGATCGGATTACGTAATCGCTGGGTGGATAACACGCTTCATGACATTGGTGTGAAAGGCCGATGCGTAGTCTTCAAGCAGCGGGGACGGTTGGGGATCATGAATTTTGCGGAGAATTGTGCATGAATCGTTCGTTGCTTTTTACCAGTGCTTTGACTGGTATCTCGTTCCATCTGGCACCAGCGGCCGCTCTCGCACAGGCCGTGCAGGAAACGGAAGAGAGCGCTGAGGCAGATAGTTCGGGGAACGCCATTATCGTGACCGCGCGTCGCCGCGAGGAATCCATTCAGGACGTGCCCTTTGCGATTGATGCGCTGACAGCAGAACAGATCGCAGAGCGGGGCATCAACAATGTCGAGGATATCGCGCGCTACACACCCGGCCTCGTCTTTGACCAGGGCATCAGTCTGCAAGACACACGTCCCGTGATCCGCGGCCTTCCCGCGACGCGTGGTCGACCGCCAGTGGGCATCCTGCTCGACGGGATCGACGTGTCCACAGAAGCGCTCGGCAATGCGGGTGGCGGCTCGCTGCTGAACACCCGTCTGCTCGATCTGGAGCGCATCGAAGTTGTCAAAGGACCGCAATCCGCGCTGTACGGCCGCGCGGCCTTTGCGGGCGCGATCAACTATGTGACAAAGCGTCCGGGCGATGAACTGGAAGGCGAAGTGCGCGCTTCCTATGCCGAATTCAACACGTTTGAACTGGGCGCATCAATCAGCGCGCCTGTCACCGACAATTTCGGGGTGCGCCTGAACGTGCAGCATGCCGAAAGCGATGGCGATTACGACAACCCGGTGAGCGGTCAGGACCTCAACGCGTTTGATACGACGGGCGGCTCTCTGGGCCTTGAATATGACGCCGGGCCGGATTTTAATGCCTATCTGCGCCTGTCCTACAGCGAATACACTTACAGTCAGCAGGCCATTCAGAGCCTGAGCGGATTCATCCCTGGCAACGTTTCGCGACCTGGTCCTGATACGCCCGAGGGCCAGGCCGTGCAGGCCGGTATCGATGGCGGCGCACTGGTGGGCGGATTTGGGCCGGTCCTGCCATCCAACGTGCCCCCGCGCCAAACGCTGCGGTTTACGGGCGTCACCGGTCTGTCGGTCGATCCACGCACGGGTGAGGATCTGCCGGGGAATGACGGCGATGTCTTTACCGCAACGCTGAATGTCAGCGCGGATCTTGGCCCGTTCGAGTTCATCTATAACGGTGGCTACATCCTCCAGAACGAGCGGTTGGTATATGACGGCGACTTCTTCGGCTTGCCTGATGCAACGTTCTTTGACGGGACAGCGGAGCCGCTGAACCTTTTCGACTTTGTCGATTTCGACAACAATCTGGAAATCATCAGCAACGAATTGCGCTTTCAGGACTTTGGCACAGGCCCGTTCCGCTGGGCCGTGGGTGGTCTGTATTGGTATTCCGACAACGAGCAGGACAGTCGCTCCATCCGCGCAATCTCCGGCTTTCCGCTGGGCGGTACGCCGCCGGTGGCCGGGTTCTCTGGCAACAGTCTGTTCACCGCTTCTGTACCCAACACTCCCGCCTCCCCCTTCCGCCGCACGATTGAGAGCTTTTCTGCCTATGCGCTGGCGGAATTCGACGTGACCGACACGATCACGCTCAGCGCCGAAGGACGTTACATTCAGGAAAATACCGATGTGACGCGGTCTGACTTCGTGCAGGCGGCATTTGCGCCGGTTCCCGCCGGTTTTGTGAACCCGGTTCAGCGCGATTCAATTTCCGATGATGAATTCGTGCCCCGCGTCGCGATCAATTATTCTCCAAACGACGATTTGTTGTTCTACGCCTCGGCAGCCAAAGGCTTTAAGCCTGCAGGCATCAGCGAGCTCGATTTCGCATCAGACCTTAGCGATAGCCGGTTCCTTGCCGAGACCGTGTGGAACTACGAGATCGGCGCCAAGTCCACACTCGCCAATGGCCAGCTGATCCTGAACGGTGCGTTCTTCTACATGGACTGGACTGATCGCCAGGTGACGCAGCTGCTCGAAGATCCGGGCGCGCCTCAAGGCTTCCGCGCCTCCGTCCAGAACGCCAGTTCCGCTGAGGTTTTCGGGATCGATGCGAGTTTTGTGTACAGCCCCAATTGGGCGCCGGGACTGACGTGGGACGCGGGCTACACCTATCTCGACACCCAATTCACCGACTTCACGATCCTTTCGACCGGCGCGTTCGTGGTTACCGAGGCTGCGAACTGCACGGTTGTGCAATTGGCGGGCTCTCCGGTTTGCTCGGTCAGCTATGATGGCAATCGTCTGGAACGCGCGCCGAAACATCAGGTCACTACCAATCTGGGCTATCGCGCAGAGTTGACCCCTGATGTGACGTTGATCCTTGGTGCGTCCCTGCAATATCAGGGATCGCGTTTCCTCACCTTTGCCAATCGGCTCAAACTGCCGTCCTACGTCAATGTCGATGCGCAGGTCGGGGTCGAATATGGCGGCCTGCTCATCCAGGGCTTCGTTACCAACCTGACAGAGGAAGACGCTGTTCGGTCCGCGCAAAACAACTTTGACCTTTCGACCTTTGGCCGGTCGGTTAACCTTTTCGCTCCGCCGCGCCGCCGCTTTGGCGTGCGCACCCGGTTCAGCTTTTAAGGGATTGAGCACCCATGATTGATGCAGAAACGTCTGATGCAGAAGCGATCAAGCAAGGCCTGAGGGCGGCAATCGATGATTGTCAGCCCGATGGCACTTATGACGATGCGACGTTTGAGCGTATCCATGCCCTGATTGAAAAGCTGGTCCCGCTAACCCCGACCCCGCGCCCGCTGGATCATCAGGATTTTGTCGAGGCGCCGTGGGGATCGCACTTCGCTCAATTCGGGCCAAAGCACACGGCCGGCAAGCCGATCCAGCACGAAACCTCGATGAAGCTGCAAAGCTTTGCCAAGTTTCCCGATGTGCCGATCAAAGTGCTTGATATCGATCAGGAAATCCGGGTCGAAGGTAAGCATTACAACAACGTCACCGCCATCACCACGCCTGACGGAGCACATTCGGCGACGCTGATTGTCTGGGGCCGCTATGATATTCCCGAAGAACACCCGCAGCGTTATTCGGTTGAGTTTTACGCCGTTGAATTGGTCCCGCCTGAGGGGGTGAGCGAGGACGATCTGCGCGCGCAATTTGGCTTGGAAGAGGGCAGCGATCTGCGGCGTGAGCTGAAGCCGCCAAAGCTGCATTCCGATGTTGTCTATTGCGACGATGATATGCGGATCAATTTTGGCAGCATGGGCGGCGTATATGTGATGAACCGCAAGCATGGTCCGGGTAAATCGGTAAACTTCGCGTGAGCGTATCCGCCCAGATCGGGATCACGCCGGTTGCGCCAGTCGAAGTAAGTCCTGCGCGGATCGGCATAGGGGCGCAGTTGACATGGGCGTCGGGATCATTCGCAACCGGTGCCTTATTCAATGCAATGGCCTTGTTCGGGCTCTTTTACATGACGACGCTGTTGGGGATTGAGCCTGCGCTTGCCGGGACAATCCTGTTGGTGGCGCGCGTTTATGACGGTGTGATCGATCCGCTGATCGGCGCAGTAAGCGATCGCACACGCCATCGCTGGGGACCGCGCCGGATCTATCTGCTGGTGGGCGCAGTGGCGTTGGGCGTGGCCTTTATCGCTTTCTTCAATTTGGCTTTGCTGGGTGTTCAGGGCACGGCTGCGGGTCTGCTGGTAACCGTCGCACTATTGCTATTCTCGACTGCATATTCGCTGTTTTCGATCCCCTACCTCGCCATGCCCCCTGACATCGCGACTGATTACGATGCGCGCACACGGTTGATGAGTTTTCGCGTATTCTTCCTGATGGCGGGCGTTATGGCTGGCTCTGCCGGAGCGCCGCTGTTGGTGGAGTCCATGGGCACGCCAGAGGCAGGATACGGCGCCATGGGCATCATTCTGGGTCTTGCTGCGGCGCTGATGTGTCTGGTGGTGTTTGTCGGCGCTGCCTGGCTGCCAAGGCCTGTGGTTCAGGACCGGCTGTCCTCGGTCAACACGCTACAATTGCTCGCCAGCCCGTTCACCGACACGGCTAAGGTGTTCGGCAATGCTCCGTTCCGCCTGCTGACATTGGTGAAGCTGTTTCAGCTGGCTGTTCTGTACACCGTGCTCGCCTGCAGCCCGTATTTCTTTCAGTTTGTGCTGAAAGTCGGCAATGTTGAACTCAGCAAATATCTGACATTGTTCACGCTTTCCGGTATTGCCAGCATTCCGGTGTACCGGTTGGTCATAGCGCGCCTTGGAAAGCGGGAATCCTACCTGTTGCTGCTGGTTCTGTATGGCCTTGCCCTTGCATCGTGGTTTGTCTGGGTGCCGGGCGAGGCGGGCTGGCTGTTCTATGCGCGAGCCGCTGTGATCGGTTCCTTTTCGACCGGGACGCTGTTGTGCGCGCTCGCCATGCTGCCGGACACGATGGAATATGACCGCCTGCAATCGGGCGAGGGCCGCGAAGGCATCATCAGTGGTGTCTTTACCATGGTGGAGAGCCTCGCCGGAGCCATTGGTCCCTTTATTGTTGGCCTGTTGTTGCAGGCGAATGGGCTGATCCAGTCGCGCGATCCGGAAACAGTGCAACCGCCTGCCGTCCTTGAAGCGGTGCAGTGGGGGGTTTCGATTGTCCCGGCGCTGTTCTGCTTTGCCGCGATCCCACTGCTGCTGTTCTATCGTCTCGATGGTGCAGTGCTCGCCGATATGCGGGCCAAGGCGAAAGCTGCCTAAAAGCTTAGCCCGGCGCGCACATTGACCTGCGGCCCGGGATCGACGGTCCGCTCGCCGCTGCCGCCCAGCGGAAATCCGCCTTCCAGTTCCAGATCAAGTGGGCCCAGACGCGTGCGCAGGCCAGGCCCGGCAGAGAACAGCGATCCCTCGCTTCCGCTGGCGTCGATGTCAGAAACATATCCGCCATCAACAAAGCCATAGAGCTGCAAATAGCTCAGTGGCAATGCTTTGGAGTTTACGTTGTAACGCAGCTCNGCCAGGCCAAAGACGCCTTCGTCTCCCAGCACTTCAGCGAAATTGTAGCCGCGCACGCGGTATGCGCCGCCCAAGGCAATCTCTTCGGACCCCAACAATGGGCGGTCCGCAATCTGCCCTGCGGCGGCAAGATAGATACCGAGTCTTTTGGCGATGTTCGCGCTGAAATCGGTGTTGAAGCGGACCTTGGTAAAGACCCCGTCCCCATCAAAGCGCGAGGCGAGCGGATCGCCTAACCGCGTTGCATCCAGGATGCCAAGGCCGCGCTCAATCGTTACCCCGGTGCGCGCCGTACCGCCCGCCATGGTAAAGCGGGTGCGCAGACCGACAGAGGCGGAAACGACGGTGTCATCGCGCAGCAGCGTTCCCAGATCATCCTGACTGATGGTGATATAGCTGAAATCCGTCTCAACCCACGCGCTCGCCTTGCGGCTGCGTTTTATCGGGATAGACAGCGATGCACCCACACGCCGCGTATCGCCGGTGATATCGCCCGCGCCCTGTATCTCTCCGGGAGAGGTGCGGCCAACTGATCCGTTAACCGAAAAGACGGCGCCTCCGGTTGTGACCTGCGTTTCATACGCGGCTGAGACAAACACAAGCTCGTCTGGTTCAATCGGGTTAACCCGTACTGACCCACTGATCTGGTCGCCCGCAGCAAATGCGTCGGGCACCCGAACCGAGGCGCGGGCGCGTACGGGTCCGAAATTGTCGCTTCCGTAATTGTCGGCGCCGACCCGGAAAGCGGGGCCGCGCTCTGACAGTTCGACCATCAAAACGCCGCGCTGCTGGCCTTCAATAGTCTCGCGTTTGAGGCGTGCACCGCGCAGGCGCAGGGATGGGATATCGGAGACGAGCAGAAGCGCGCGCTCTATCTCGCTTTTTTTGGCCGGACGCCCGACCAGGGTTTGCAGAATATCACGGGCGAGTGTGTTATCGCTCCCTTCAATTCTGATCTCGTCGATCCGGCCTTCGTCTATTGAGACCTGCAGGATGCCCAGATCGGCGGCTTCGCGGTCAATCCTTGCACGGGCATAGGAGTATCCCTCGTCTTTGGCGATCTGCGCAATCTCGTCGGTCAGGCGCTCGATCACCTCATCGTTTAGCGGTTCGCCAAAGAACCGCTCGATTGCCTGTTGATAGCGTTCCTCTTCGACCGCTTCATTGCCACGAACGACCACGGCGCCGATCTGGCTTTCATCATCCCGATCAAAACTGTCCTGCTGGTCGAGGCGGGGGCGAGGCGGTTGCTCTGTGGTCAGCACATCGTTGAAAGCGATTTTGGGCAGGCGAGTCGGAGGTGCTTTGGTCCCCTGCGCCAAAGCGGCCGAATGCGGTCCGCACAGGATAGCAGCCGGGCCTAAACCAGCTAACAAAAGGTGCCTGAATTGGATTGGTCGGTGCCCCATCGTGGCGCTGAATTAGGCTCAGGGAGCTAAGAATCTGTTACACTGAGAGCCTCATTAAGGCTTTGCGAAGGATGGTAATTCACCTTTCTTTGACGCGGGCATGACAAAGCGAGATCACCGAAAAAAGTAAAAAAGAACTGACCGGGAATTCTCGCATGCGTTTGACATCAGCAAAAGCCGCCCGTTGCAGTATGGCCTTGGCGGCCCTGCTCAGCAGCACGAGTGCGCTCGCACAAACGCCGGCATGGACCGTTTCCGAAGCGCGCGGCAGCGTCCAGATCGAGCGTAAGGGCCGCGTGACTGCCGCTAGCAAGGATGCATTGCTTCAGATAGGCGATGTCATCCGCACAGGTCAAAAGGCGCGCGCGGTTCTGGTCCGCGGCAAAGAGTTTGTGGTGGTTTCGCCGAAGTCACAGATTACCATCGCCGAGCCGGAAGCAACGGGCGGTGTTATTCAATTCTTTCAATCGCTTGGCAGCGCGCTGTTCAAGATCGAAAAGAAGTCCACGTTGCACTTTGGCGTGCAGACCCCGTATCTCGCCGCTGTGGTCAAGGGCACGACTTTCAACGTATCCGTTACAAACGAGCTTTCAAGCGTTCAGGTGACCGAGGGCGCGGTTGAGGTCGCAACAGGTGATGATCTTGAAGCCGCGCTGTTAAGCCCGGGTATGGTCGGCATCGTCGAGGCGGACGAGCTGGATGAACTTCTGGTGATCGCGGATGGCGAGAAACAAGATCTGTCGAGCGCGGTTGTGCGGGGCTCACCGCGTTTTATGAACGAACTGCCTTCGCCTGAGCCGAAACGAGGCCCGCAAACT